>OGYH01001027.1_pt1 | contig 27480 bp, 35 predicted proteins | sample 1576511 | NCBI WGS metagenome assembly OGYH01 (sample SAMEA3541522, study PRJEB24748) | human gut metagenome | biome: human gut; feature: human-associated habitat; material: faeces | place: China | collected 2012
TCTTATATAAAAAATTTAGGCAATACTTTTTAAAAAAAGTACTATATTTTTAAATATAATAAAAAGGAAGCAAATATATGCTTCCTTTTTATTAATAATTTGAATTTGATTCGATTCCTTCACATATAGAAATTGAAGCTGATGCTCCTATTCTAGTAGCTCCATTTTCAATCATTGCTAAAGCATCTTTTTTACTTCTAACTCCACCTGATGCCTTAACTCCCATTTCTGGCCCAACAGTTTCTCTCATAAGCTTTATGTCTTCAACTGTTGCTCCTCCCGTTGAAAATCCTGTAGATGTTTTAACAAAATCAGAACCTGCTTCTTTTGATAACTTACAAGCAATAATCTTTTCTTCTTCAGTTAAAAGACAAGTTTCTATTATTACCTTAGTAAGTGCTTTTCCTTTTGCAGCTTCAACAACTGCTTTTATATCATTTTTAACATATTCTAAATTTCTTTCTTTCAACTTTCCTACATTAATAACCATATCTACTTCTGTAGCACCTTTTTCAATAACATCCTTTGTTTCAAAAACTTTAACTTCTGTAGTTGTTGCACCTAAAGGGAAACCTATTACAGTACAAACTTTAACATGTGTTCCTTTTAATTCTTTAGCTGCTACAGGAACCATTGATGGATTTACGCAAACTGAAGCAAAGTCATAATGAATTGCTTCTTTACAAAGTTTTATAATTTCACTTTCTGTTGCTTCTGCTTTTAATATTGTATGATCTATCATTTTAGCTATTTGTGCTTTATTCATTTTATTACCTCCATCTAACTTTAATTTTTTCATAAGTATCATTATTTATTATAAGTTACTTACCCATTATTGGAAAGTACTTTTGTTTAAATAACTTAGTGTATTTATCTAAAATAATCTTAATTGCTCACTAGTTTATTCTTTTATTCCTGATACAGTTACTCCAATTAATCTAATCTCAACTTCAAAATTTTCATCATTAACTATTTCCTCTTCTACATTATATATAATATTTATATCCACATTTAAAATTATTTTATCCTTTTCTCCCCTAATATAATACCTCTTCAAAAATCCCTTTATTTTTACTATTAATAAATGAAATTATTCCTTGAGCTAAAAGTTCATCAATATATCTTCTTTTATTAGATATTGAACAAAACGATATAATAACTATAGCAATTATAGTTCTAAATCCCTTATCAAGGTAATATTCATATTCTACCTCTTCATCACATAAATATTCAATAACCCCTTCTACAATATCAGCATTTCTTCTAGGATTATAATTTGATAATACACCCATTAAAGGTAAAAATTGATTTGCTATTTTTATATTTCTTTTTTGAAGTTGTTGAATAAATTCCATACTTCTATACATTTCACCAGATGATCCATTTAAAATAATTGAATTTGCTAAAGCCTGAACTCCATTTTTAGAGCTTATATGTGAATCTGCTATGTGGTTAAATATATTTTCAATAAAATCATCAACAGTTTCTGCATGGATATTATTTATAACCCATAATGTACAAAGTAAATAATCATCCTCATTAGTTATATCATAGTATTTTTCTTTTAATATTATATATAGCTCTTTTATTTTATTAATAATTTCTTTTTTATCTTTTAACTTAGTATACTTGCTAATTGTAAATGCAGTTAACACTAAATATGAACCTGATGTAAATCCTTCCCCTTCTAATAACTCCATAACATCATAAATATCTTGTATAAGTTCTTCCTCTTCTTCCTTATCAACTGTTGCTATTAGTAATGAAAGTATATTTAATGTATCTCCCCTAAATGGTGATATCCTTGTTGTATTTAATTTTATATTTTTTCTTATTTCTTTAACTCTATATATCGGTATTTCTCTTTCATAATGTGAAAAAATTAAAGATGCAAAATGATTTATTATATCTCCATCATTTCTTAATTCTTCTTTTACTAATCTGTAATTATCAACTGTAAGTTGTATTCTGTCTGCCAGAAACTTATCCATGTACTTACCTCTCCCCCATAAGTTTTAAATATATTTGTACTGCAATTACTCTTCTTTTATTAAGCAATGTTTAATTATTATTTTACCTTACTATTATACTATGAATTTATGTCATTTTAATAACAAATCCTATGTTATTTTATAATAATTTTTCTAGTCTAATCAATTAAAATCATTGAGTCTTTTGTCATTTTTTATTAAAATATTATTAGGTTAATTTTAACTTTTTTTTAATTTTAAGGGGGCATAAAAATGAATACTATAGTAACAAAATTTGGTGGAAGTTCTTTAGCTGATTCTATACACTTTAAGAAAGTAAAAAATATACTTGAAAGTAATCCTGAAAGAAAATATATAATTCCTTCAGCACCTGGAAAAAGCTCTTTTAAAGATTTTAAAATAACAGATTTACTTTATTTATGTCATGCACATGTTAAATCTGGTATTCCCTTAGATGATGTATTTAAACTAATTTCTGAAAGATATAAATCAATAGTTGATGATTTGAATTTAAATTTAGATTTAACTTCTTATTTAAATATAATTAAAACAGATATAGAAAATGGGGCTTCTGTTGATTATACTGCAAGTAGAGGAGAATACTTAAATGGAATAATCCTTGCTAATTATTTAAATATAGATTTTATAGATGCTAAAGATGTAATTAAATTTAATAAATATGGAACATTAAATATAGAAGAAACTTATGTAGCACTTAAGGACAAGCTTTCAAATCATGAACGAGCTGTTATTCCTGGTTTTTATGGGTCTAATGAACATGGTGATATAGTTACATTTTCAAGAGGTGGTTCTGATATTACAGGTGCTTTAGTAGCTGCTAGCATCAATGCTAAACTTTATGAAAATTGGACTGATGTTTCTGGCTTTTTAATGGCTGATCCTAGAATTGTCAATAATCCTAAAAAAATAAAAACAATTACCTATGGAGAACTTAGAGAATTATCTTATATGGGAGCTTCTGTTCTTCACGAAGAAGCTGTATTTCCTGTAAGGACTTCTGGAATCCCTATTAACATTAGGAATACTAATGAACCTGAAAATGAAGGTACTTTAATTGTTAGTAATGAAATTAAACATGAAAATACTATTACAGGTATAGCTGGAAAGCAAAATTTTACTGTTTTATCTATTGAAAAATCTATGATGAATAGCGAATTAGGTTTTTGTAGAAAAATTCTTACTATATTAGAGCAAAATGGTGTTTCTTTTGAAAACATGCCATCTGGAATTGATACTGTAAGTGTAGTTATTTCTGATTCTAATTTAAAAAATAAAACTGAAATAATAGTTGAAGAAATTAAAAGAGCATGTAATCCCGATTCCGTAGTTGTATATCCTAATATGGCATTAATAGCTACTGTTGGTACAGGAATGGCATATACTAAAGGAGTTGCTTCTAAAATATTTACTGCCCTTGCGGAATCTGATATAAATATAAGAATGATTGACCAAGGTTCTAGTGAAATTAACGTACTAGTTGGCATTGAAAATGACGATTTTGAAAAAGGGATTAATGCAATTTATAAAGCATTTAATTAGTGACAAGTGGCAAGTGACAAGTGGCAAGTTATGGTTGAAACTCCTTATGGAGTTTCTTAATTATATTTTTTAAATTCGGCTAAAGCCGAATTTATTCCTTAACTTGTCACTTGAAACTTGTCACTAACTTGTCACTCGTAACTGCTCACCATATTATTCCCAGCTTTTCCATACTTCTGGTGAATTTCCTACTGTTGCTTCTTTTCCATTTCTAACTATAGGAGTAACATATAATGTAGAATTTTTTAATAATAGTTCCTCCCTAGTTTCTGCTCCTCTAATCTTATCCATATTTAATTTTTTATAGTCCTTTGAATTTTTATTTATTAAATTTTCTAGTCCTATAGCCTTTTTAACACTTTGAAGTTCACCTTTGCTTAATGATTTTTCTTTTAAATCTATAAATTGATAAGGAATTCTTCTTTCTTTAAAAAATCTCTCAGCTTTTTTTGTATCATTACATTTTTTTGTTCCAAATATTTGTATATTCATGTTTTTGTCCTTTCACTTCTTATGTTTTCATATAATAAAAATTATATCATATAAATTTAATAACTAAATTAAAAATATTATAAGGTGTGTTTAATTATATAAAAAACACACGCCATTTAGATTACTCTAATTAACGTGTGTTTCTTATTTAAAATTAGTTACAATAAACTAACTTAAGTTTCTATTTAAAAGAATTGCTTATTTGCAAGCTTCTTCTATAGCAACAGCAACTGCAACAGTAGCTCCAACCATTGGGTTGTTACCCATACCGATTAATCCCATCATTTCTACGTGAGCAGGAACTGATGAAGAACCAGCGAATTGAGCATCTGAGTGCATTCTTCCCATAGTATCAGTCATACCATAAGAAGCTGGACCTGCAGCCATGTTATCTGGGTGAAGAGTTCTACCAGTACCACCACCTGATGCAACTGAGAAGTACTTCTTACCTTCTTCGATACATTCTTTCTTATATGTTCCAGCAACTGGGTGTTGGAATCTTGTTGGGTTAGTTGAGTTACCAGTGATTGATACGTCAACACCTTCGTGATGCATTATAGCAACACCTTCTCTAACGTCATTAGCTCCGTAACATTTAACAGCAGCTCTTGGTCCGTTTGAGTATGGCTTTTCACTAACTATTTCTAATTTTCCAGTAAAGAAATCAAAGTTAGTTTGAACGTAAGTGAATCCATTGATTCTTGAGATAACTTTAGCAGCATCTTTTCCAAGACCGTTTAATATAACTCTTAATGGTTCTTTTCTTACTTTGTTAGCTTTTTCAGCTATTTTGATAGCACCTTCAGCAGCAGCGAAAGATTCGTGACCTGCTAAGAATGCGAAACATTTAGTTTCTTCTCTTAAAAGCATAGCTCCTAAGTTACCGTGTCCTAAACCAACTTTTCTATCGTCAGCAACAGAACCTGGGATACAGAAAGCTTGTAACCCTTCTCCGATTGCAGCAGCAGCATCAGCAGCCTTTGTGCAACCTTTCTTTATAGCAATAGCAGCACCTAAAGTATAAGCCCACATAGCGTTTTCGAATGCGATTGGTTGAGTTGACTTAACGATTTCGTATACGTCAATTCCCTTTTCAGTACATACTGCTTTAGCATCTTCTAATGTTTTCATTCCGTATTGTTCTAATACTGGAGTGATTTGTCCTATTCTTCTTTCATAACTTTCAAATAATGCCATGATTAAATTCCTCCTTACAATTATTCGTGTCTTGGATCGATTAATTTAACAGCGTCAGCAACTCTTCCGTATTGTCCTGCTGCTTTTTCTAATGCTTCGTTAGCATCCATTCCCTTAGCGATCATTTCCATCATCTTTCCAAGGTGAACGAATTTATAACCGATGATTTCGTTATCTGCATCTAAAGCGATTTTTGTAACGTATCCTTCAGCCATTTCTAAGTATCTTGGTCCCTTAGCAACTGTTCCGTACATAGTACCAACTTGAGATCTTAATCCCTTACCTAAATCTTCTAAACCAGCTCCGATTGGTAATCCACCTTCTGAGAACGCAGTTTGAGTTCTTCCGTATACGATTTGTAAGAATAATTCTCTCATTGCTGTATTTATAGCATCACAAACTAAGTCTGTGTTTAAAGCTTCTAATATAGTTCTTCCTGGTAATATTTCTGAAGCCATAGCAGCTGAGTGAGTCATTCCTGAACATCCAACAGTTTCAACTAATGCTTCTTCTATTACTCCACCTTTAACGTTTAAAGTTAATTTACAAGCTCCTTGTTGAGGTGCACACCAACCTATTCCATGAGTTAACCCTGAAATATCTGATATTTGTGTAGCTTGTACCCATTTTCCTTCAACTGGAATTGGAGCACATGCATGATTAGCGCCTTTAGAAACAACGCACATTTCTTCAACTTCTCTTGAATACATCATTATATTGATTCCTCCCTAATAATATTAGTTATAGCTTGTCTTAAATATATGTAATATCTAGACCATACCTAACTGGGTCAAGATTTACCCCACTGGGCATAAATCTATCCTACTTCTATATAATAACAGATGAATCAATCCGTAACAATATTAAATTGAGATTTTTTTATCATATTGTTAAATTTTATTACTATTTTTTAAAAATATTTTTTTAAAATATTCTTCTTAAAGTGAAATTGATAATTATTATCAATTCTCTTGCTATTTATTCTTTTATTTTGTTATACTAAGTTAAAAGTATTGATAATGATTTTTATTTACATCTAGTAAAAGTTTAAATGTTTTATTCATTAAATAAAATATAATTAACTTTTTTATGCTTAAGGAGGATATTAAAATGAAAAATATTATAGAAATAGTTAATATTGTAGCAAGACAAATTCTTGACTCAAGATGCTTCCCTACTGTAGAAGTTGAAGTTGTACTTGAAGATGGAACTGTAGGAAGAGCTGCTGTACCATCAGGTGCTTCTACTGGTATTTATGAAGCTGTTGAATTAAGAGATGGTGATAAAAACTTCTTTATGGGTAAGGGTGTTAAAAACGCTGTTAATAATGTTAATGAAGTAATTGCAAAAGAATTAGTTGGATATAATGTTTTTGATCAAACTGCAATAGATAAAAAATTAATTGAATTAGATGGAACAAATAATAAAGGTAACTTAGGTGCTAATGCTATTTTAGGAGTTTCTTTAGCTGTTGCTAGAGCTGCTGCTAATTTCTTAGGACTTCCTTTATATCAATATGTTGGAGGTGTAAATGCAAAAGTGCTTCCAGTTCCAATGATGAACATAATCAATGGTGGTTCACATGCTGATAACTCTGTAGATTTACAAGAATTTATGGTTATGCCTGTAGGGTTTGATTCATTTGATAAGGCTATCCAAGCTTGTGGTGAAGTTTATCATTCATTAAAGAAAACTTTAAATGAAAAAAATTACTCAACTGGTGTTGGTGATGAAGGTGGATTTGCTCCTAACTTAAAATCAAATGAAGAAGCTATAGAAATCATATTAGAAGCTATAACTAAAGCTGGATATGAACCTGGAAAAGATATGTTTATTGCTATAGATGCTGCTTCTTCTGAATATTACAAAGATGGAAAATATGTTTTAGAGCATGAAGGTAAAACTTTAACACCTTCTGAAATGGTTGATTTTTTAGAAAACTGGGTTAATAAATATCCAATTATATCTATTGAAGATGGTATGGCTGAAGAAGATTGGGAAGGTTGGAAACTACTAACTGAAAGACTTGGAAATAAGGTTCAATTAGTTGGAGATGATTTATTTGTAACTAATACTTCAAGATTATCAGATGGTATTCAAAAGGGTGTAGCTAACTCAATATTAATTAAGTTAAATCAAATTGGTACTTTAACAGAAACTTTAAATGCAATTGAAATGGCAAATAGAGCTGGTTATACTGCAGTTATATCTCATAGATCAGGAGAAACTGAAGATACTACTATTGCTGATTTAGTTGTTGCAGTTAATGCTGGTCAAATTAAAACAGGCGCACCTGCTAGATCAGAAAGAGTTGCTAAATACAATCAACTTATTAGAATTTCTGAAGAATTAGGCGAAGTTGCTGAATATAGAGGAAGACAAGCTTTCTTTAACCTAAAATAATAATATAAATCTTTTTTGAATAAACTTTTAATTCTCTCAATAAAACCTTATATTTTTATGTAATTAGGATGATACTTTTGTGTCATCCTTCTTTTATCTTTATCCAAGTGTTACATCTAATATCATCATAGTTATAAATCCAAATATTAATCCTATAGTTGTTAATGCCTTATTTTCAATAGATGCTTCTGGTAATAGTTCTGAACCTACAACTGAAACCATTGCCCCTGCTGAAAAAGCTAAAAAAAATGGTAACATACTTCTAACCCCAACAGCTGCCATTGCACCTAAAAAACCTGCTATTGGCTCAACTATTCCTGATGCTTGTCCGTAAAAAAAACTTTTAGTTCTTGATAAACCCTCTCTTCTTAAAGGTAAAGATACAGCTGCTCCCTCTGGGAAATTTTGAAGACCTATTCCCAATGCTAAGCTTATAGCTGCTCCTATAGTTGCTGATGGTATTCCTGCTGCTACTCCACCAAAGGCTACCCCAACAGCTAATCCCTCTGGTATGTTATGAAGTGTTACTGCTACTACAAGCAATATACTTCTTTTGTACTTCTTTACTATTGAGTCTCTTGCTATTTCATCATTTTCTGTTATTACCCCATATGAATACTTATCCATCATTTTATCAGCTAATATTATAAAAATTCCTCCTGAAAAAAATCCAATGGATGGTAATATAATTTCACTATATCCAAGGTTATCACATAATTCTATTGCTGGATTTAATAATGACCAAAAACTTGCTGCTATCATAACTCCAGCTCCAAATCCAAGCATGCAATTTAATATTCTCCTATCAACAGTTTTAAAGAAAAATACTAAAGCTGCACCTAGTGCTGTTATTGCCCATGTAAATATTGTAGCCGATAATCCCTGAGCAATTGGATTTAATTCCATAAACCATTCCATAATTTTTAAATCTCCTTTATTATTCATAGCTTTATCATTATATAAGCAATATATGATAAAATCTTACAACAAGTTCTAAATACTATTAAATTAGTTACTCATTTTCTATATATCAACCAAATCATTTTTCCACTTTTTTCAATTTATTCTATTGACACAATTATCCCTATATGATAATATTATTTATATGTTAATTAAGTCGGCATGGCGGAACTGGCAGACGCACATGACTCAAAATCATGCGGGTAACCGTGTGGGTTCGATTCCCACTGCCGGCACCAATTTTATATCTAACAAGTAAAAAGCCTTGATATTACTCGTTTCCGTAATATCAAGGCTTTTTACTTTTATAAGTTTCCCACTATTTTTCCCACTTCTATAAAAAAATGATAGAGAATCATCTAAATCCTCTATCATTTTAATTGGTAAAGTAATATTATATATACATAATTATATCCTTATCTTTATCATTTGAATTTTTTTTATTAAAATTTCTTCTAGTTAAATTTTTATAATCTAAACTTTTATGTGGATAAAAATTTTTAAATATGAATGAAATAAATGCATTAAAACATAGTGGCTTATTTACTTTTATTCTACATTCATGATGTTGTGTATGCATATGTGATGCTGGATGAATCTCTGTATCATTAGCACTATCATAGTCTATTCTGACAGGACTTCTCATTTTTATATTTTTAAACCACTCTTTATCAGATTTATAAATATCATAATAATCTATTAACTCTAATTCTGGATCAATATCAATATTATCAAAAGGAGATGGCCACCATAGTTGACTACTACTAATTAATATATTATCTTTAAATTTAAAACTAATCCTTATAATAGATCCATCAAACAAAGTTAATGTATAACTATTATTCTTTAAAATATATTCATACTGATCTAAAGTTGAAAAGCTTTTTCCACAGTTTAGTCTGCCACCAACATGATTATACCAAGAAATTTCACCAAATTTATGTCCATCCTTTTGATACTCTTGAATATTTAATCCAGAAAAATAATAAATTAATTTACTCTGCTCCAAATACTCTATAGTATTTAAAATATCATTATTTAAAATTTCTATTTGTTTATTTTTAAAATTCTTCCTCTTCATCATTTTCACTCTTTTTTACCATATTTACCAAAGCTCTCAATTCAGGTATCATATCAATATCAACACTCCCTGATTCAAAACTTGAAATTATACTTCGTATATCATTTCTTGCTTTTTGTATTTTCTTATTTTCCTCTTTACTAATATCCTTATGCTTTTCTCTCATGCTCTTAATTTCATCTATTGTAGGAACTTTAAATTCAAGCTTAAAGTTATTACTTACACATTTGTTTATTTCATCTGTAAGTTCATCCATTCCATTCCCAACACCACAAATCCTTACCCATGCTCTAGATCTTGTAATAGCTGTAAATAAAATATTTCTTAATTTAATAAGCTCTGGACCATCAACAGAATACTCACTATTAACAATATACACCATAGGAGCTTCATTACCCTTAGCTCTATATATTCCAGAACACGAAACGATATCTTCCATTTTAAATGTATTTCTTCCTACATCAACTCCAGCTAATAGTGTACCTATGCCTTTCTCATGTAAATACCTAGCGAATCTTCTATAATCACTTTTTGAGTAATACGCATCTGGAAAAATAACTAATATATCATCAGCTTCTAACTCATCTTCATTGATATTTTTTTCAATTTCATTTGCAACCCATTGATATTGATTTTCTTGATTATCAAATCTTTCAAATTTTAAGCTATCTTCTATATTTAGTAATTCATTAAAATACTTTGGTGTCGCATCACTTCTTCTAACTAGCGTAACATCACTACCATAATTTAATTTTCCACCTTCAACTTTATAACCAATGTCTTCCCATAAATTTAACTCTGAAAACATTTGTACTTTTCCTCTATCTCTATATATACCAAAACCAATAGCATGTGCTAGTGCTAGTGTCCATGGTGGATTTCTATAACATAATGGTAAAATTATATCTCTTTTTGCTTCATTTTCCCCACTCTCTAAACTTATATTTAAATTTCCACTATCGTCTACACCAAACATTTCTTCTAATGAAGGCATTGATGTTTCTTTAAGGTTTTGTAATTCATCATAAGCCCATATAAGTCTTTTAGGTTCTTTTACAATGTTATGACATATTTTAAAAAATGACATTGGTAAATCTTGTGCCTCATCAATTAATATAGCATCAAATAATTTTTCTTTATTCTTAAGGTTATTTTTAACCTCATTGCATACACCTTCAAATGCAAGTTTTTCCCCATATTTAGCTTTTGCATTTAAATAATTTACTGGTTCCATTCCACAATTAATAGCTGCCATTGAATATATACCTTTTTCAGCAATAGTTCCCCAAGAATGCATTATCATAAGTTTTTCCCAATCCGGTTCATCACCTGTATACTCATATACAAATCTTCTTACTAACTCCGTATATTGCTGAGCTAATGAACGGGTATAAAATGTTATAGCTATATTCCACTCTGGATGTTGAGCATGTAAATAAGCAGCCTTTAATGCTAATACTATAGTTTTTCCTGAACCTGCTAAGCCTCTTATTCTTTGTGGCCCATCTGGTATTTCTAAAGCAGCTATCTTCTGCCATTTATCCAAATTAGTTATTTGTGCTTCTATTTTTTTTATTATATCACCTTTAGAACCTTCTATTCTTACCGATTCTCTTTTTTTTCTCGGTTTTATATTAGATACCTTTTGTAGCACTTCACATAATTTAGGGTATATTTCTTTATCAAATCCTTTTATACTATCCATTTCTTTCTTCAATGTATTTGAATTTGCACATATATAATCATCATCAAGACCGCATATATTTTCACTAACTGGCATCCAACTTATTACAACTGGAGAAAAAGCTAGTTCCCTTCTTCTTCTTAAAGATGGATATTTTTTTAAATTATAATCAAGTAAATAGTATAACCTATCTTGATCATCCATTATAGATTCCTTAGTATTATCATCATGAATAACAAATGCTATTAACCCCTTATCTTCACTCATAAATAATGCATCTATTTTTTTACTATTTTCAGAATCAGATATTAATGGATATCCTAAATAAATAGTCCCATCTTCCTTTAATATACTCTTTAATGTATTTACTAACTCATTAGTTGCTTGTATTTTATCAACCGAGCCCCTTATGACTTCTAAACTCATTTTATCATCTCCTATAATTAATACTATATATTGTAATTATATACATCCTTACATTTTTTAAGCATATTATTTCTATTTTATTATATCATATTTTTTTATCTACTTAGATATAAATAAAATGTTTAAATAGATTTTATTTTTCCAAAGAAAATTTATCTATATACCCGAGCTCTGCGAACTCCTTTACATTTTGCATAGCCCATGAGCTATTTCTTAATTTTCTTAGTGCTACATTCTCTATATTCCTTACTTTGCTTACTGTACTATTAAATATATCTGCTATATCATTTAAAGCCATTGGCTTTGTATTCCAACCATACTTACTTTTCAATACTTCTCTTTGTTCTAAAGTATTACAACTCTGCATAACTTCCTCTAGATTTTTTCTTAAGTTCTGTAAAAATATTTTTTCTTCTATATTCTCAAAACCATAATCTACTCCCTCTATGAAGTCAATTACTTCTCCTGTTTCATCTTCTCCTATAGGAGCATTAAGGCTTGTACAACTATTGTAAAACTTATTATTTTCTATTTCTTTACTACCTCTACCATTAACACAAAAATAAATATATCTATCTATAAGAAATACTGCATATGTGATAAATTTAGCTTTCTTCTCATGATTACAATTATATTTTTCAACTGCATTAATAAGTCCTAATACTCCACTTTGAAATAAATCATCAAATTCTAACTCTCTATTTATGCCATTATATTTATTTGCTATTTTATGTATTATACCTGTATTTGCTTGTATAAGCTTTTCTAATGCTTTTTTATCTCCATTTTGATATAGTTGTACTAATTCCTCATTACTCATTCTGTGACCTCTTTAACTAACCTTCTATTAACTGTTGTATAACATGAATTAACTTTCCATGATCTGAGCAACTAACTATTTCCTTATCTTTTATTGCTCTTGTAAATTCTGTTCCTTTATCATAATTAGCAAATGCTTCATTGATAGTAGCTCCAGTAACTTTTAACTCGCTACCATCTGAAAATTTTATAATTACTAACTTATCTAAATCCTTTATTAGAGCCTTTTTAATCTTATTTAACCTATTCCTACTTATCATTAACTAACTCCTCCAACTCTTGAACTTGCTTTTCTAATTCATCAGTTCTAATACTGTTTAAAATAGAATTACATGAGTAAATTATTGCGTTAGCCTTTTTAACATCTATTTCATCATTAGCAATCATATTAGTAACCTTGGCTAAAGTCCTTCTTATATCCTTTGGACTGCTTAATCTAAAACTTGTTTTTTTACTTTTAGTACCCATAGGGGAGTATACCCCTCCTTTCTTTCTTAGTATTTTCAATGCTTTAAGCCTATTTTCATATACAAAAAGGAGCCTTTTTCGCCCCTTTTATTGCATATTTAAATCCATATTTTTATCAAATTTTTAATTATAAGTTATTCTCCCATAATCTATTTTTTTAACTTCTTCCCATGGAATTATTGTTAAATCATCTTCTAATCTAGTATTAATAAAATCGATAATTCCAAGCAAACTCATAGTTAATGACTCTCTTATACTGTATGGGCCAATATATTTCCCTATATTATTTCTTAGATCATTTAATGCTTTCTTATTATATTCTCTATTATCTTTAGGTATTAATACTGCTAATTCTGGGTGATCTAATCCTAATAAATTCTCTATAGTTGCTAATGCATTATAGTCATCTTTATATGTATTTATAATATTTTTAAAATCTTCTTGATTCGTAATTGCTCCTGCTTCAATCATCTTTATAGTATTGGCCAATCCTATTTGATAATTTGAATCTGTTAATCTTCCTGTAGAATTATCTCTCCATTTTTTCTCTAATGCTTCAATTCCACTATTTAATATTTCTAAAGCTCTATTTTGAGCATTTTGTGCAACTTCTGTAAATGGTGTTGCTATTTTTTCTATTTCAATTTCCTTTCCTTCTTGCATTAAATATTGTCTACTTTCTATTTCAGTTACTTTACTCTTAAATAATTCCTGTTGTCTTCTATATTCTTCAATAACATTTAATAATTCACTTTTCTTACTCATTGATCTTCTCTCCTTCATCTTTCATTTTCTTAACTTTATTCTGCCAATACTTCTCCTGGTAAGCTTTCGACTTATCTTTATTTCTAGCTCTCCACTCTCTTGCATAAGCATTTTTTAACTTTCTTGCTTCATCATTCATTGCTGTAGCTCCTTTAATACAAAATAAAAAAGACTACAGGAAATATAAAACTTATTAATAGGTGCAATCTTGCACTTATCTTTAAGTTAATATATTTCCCGTAGCCTTTATATGCTTTCCACTTAATCAAGTGGGGTACTATCTTTTTATTTATTTTTATCTTTATATTTATGATATCTTAAAAAGGCCCTCATATCAACACTTTAACCGTGGTTACTATATAATTTTATTTAGTAACTACTATATACCCCATTCATCTTTTAATTGATTGACTAACTTCATCATCTCCCCATCATCTTTCACTATATCGGGGTGATATGCCTTTGCTAATGTTTTATATATTTTCTTATACTTATCTTTATCTTCTTCATTGTAGTTACTTTGTTTTTTGTTATGATAACTACTGTATGAATTATTACTATTGTAGTTACCACTGGAATTTTTATAGTAACTATATTCCCTTTGTTTATATGCTTCATATTGCCTTTTTATTAACTCTAGTAATTCTGGCTCTCTTAACTCTCCAAATACATCATAGCACTTATCATAACTATCTTTTCCATACTTCTTTTCAAACTCTTTTTTATCTACATTGTATTTATTAATTATCTCTTGATGTTTTTTATGAGTTTTATATTCTTTGCTCTCCTGGTACTCACTTTTTATTTTATATTCTAATTTATCTAATTTTTTATATATAATATCGCATAGCTCTTCTTCTGTTATACCTATTATTTCAGCTTTATTACTTACATTACAAAAATCATATATTCCAGCTCCATTAGTTGCTATCCAATAATAATCCATGGTGCATATGCTCCATTGTTTCTTTTTAACTTTTCCCTTTTCCCTATAACTCTTATGTATACTTATTTTATATGCTTTCTTTATAGGTCTTTCAAATCTTTCACCAGTAAATCTATATGAATAGAATTTAACCTCTCTTCCAGCCATAATCCACTCATTTTTATATACTTCTAATTCTTTATATTCCCCATGAGAATCACTTTTCTTTAATTCCACCTCTTGTATTACACAATACATCTTATATCACCTTCTTTGTGGTTACTTTAATATTTAATGTGGTAACTACTCTATATCTACATAAACCCTATAATATCTACCCGTTTTACTTGGTTTACTAATTTTATTTATCTTAATTCCTTTAGATAAAACTTCTAATATTTTAATCTTTTCTATTTCATTCTCATATTTAATCTGTATCTTTGCCATATGTACTCTTCTCTCTTCTAACTAAATAATAGCTCCTATATTGTTTATTTCATTTAAAAACTTCAAGTCTTCTAATCCTGCTCTTAATCCTTCTCTGAAGTAGAATCTGCATAACTCTATCCATTCATTTGAAATAGAATCCTCTAACTCTCCAATCAACCTTTGTTGATCTTCTGTTGTGTCTTTTTCTAAAGCTTTATATATTCCCTCTGTTGCTGATCTATTTTGTCTATAATCTAAATTTGTATCTGTAAATTCTTTTTCTAAAGTTTCTTGTATATGTCTAAACTCATTTTTTACTATTCCATCTACTATATTTTTCATTTTTTTATAATCCATTTCCTTATCTCCTTTATTTTACTCTTGATTATTTAGGAGCATATAGGATACACTATAGTTGCTAAATTATTAGGTTATCCTATGGATAGCTCCTTGCTTATAGATATTGATAGTATCTATAAGCTTTTTTTCTTTTTAAATTTTCTTATTTTCCCTAACATTAATTTTCCAACTTCTATTTTTATAGGCTTGTCCGCATTTTTATACTTTTTACCTATATCCAAAACTTTATTTTCTAATACATAATTATTATTTTTCTCCATTCCCTTCCCCTACTATTACCAATTGTTTATTCTATAACTTTCAGCTTTCCATCTAAAATTTAATATATCCTTTTTACTTGCTCTACTCTTCTTAATTAATATATTTACACATTCGGGGTTTTTATCAGCTAAAGGAGAATTATAGTCTATATTTTTTTCATTCTCTTTTACTAAATAATCTCTTACTAACTTATTATCTAATTCTACATTTCTATACATACCTAAAACTATGTCACTATCTCTATATATAGAAGCTCCACCAGCTATGTCATTAACTGCTACCTTATCCCATAAAGCTATATTTTTATTTTGCATTTTATGGGCTGATTCTTGCTTTCCTTGTGCTAATATAACTATTGGCTTTTTAATACTTTTAGCAAGTTTTTTAAATAATCTTGTACATTCAGTTATCCTTTGATGTTCTTCTTTGTTATTACCTGTAATATTAACTAAGTTTATGTAGTCTATAAAAACAATATCAATATTATTTTTCAGAACTTCATATTGTATTTTACTTGTTATATCTACCAGCTCATCTTCTTCACTTACCAACAATCCTTTATCTCTAGATAAATAACCATTTGCCATTATTACTTTATTTAACTCTTCATCTTGTAATCTGCCATATTTTATATTTCTAAACGGTATATTAGTTAAATTTGATATTATTCTATCCCTTATCTGTTCTTTCGGCATTTCAAGACTAAAAAATAATACTCTCTTTTTTTGTCGTATAACATTTAATGCTATTTGAGTCGCTAATGTAGTTTTACCTACTCCACTAAAAGCAAATATTGTTACAAGATCACCACCACTAAAACCAGTTATGTTATTATCTAAATCCCTTAACCCTGTTCTTAATGGATTTATTTCTCCTTTCATTCTTTTATCTAGTACATTTAAATATTCTTCCTCTTGACCTTCTACAGTTTCTGTTGATGATTCCGTTGTCATATCAACTATTAATGTATTAACAACTTGTTGAATCTCTTCGGGACTTTTATCTATATTTAATTGAATACTCTTAGATATATTAATTAAATATCTTTTTTGACTATATTCTTTTAATGCTTCAACATAAGCTTTTATATTACTGGTTGTTATTACTCCACCCATCAAATCACTAATTTTAGTAATACCACCAACCTTATCTAAAGTATTATTTTTCTTTAAATATTCTGCTAATATTACAAAATCTGTTGTTTGCTTTTCTCTAAATACTGTTTTTATTGCATTAAAAAGTATCTTATTTCTATCAAAATAAAAGTCACTCTCTTTTACCTTTAATTCCATCACTTGAATAAAGCATTTAGTTTCACATATTGATATACCCAATATTTGCTCTTCAACTTCCATACTATATAATTTATCTCTATCCATTATTCCTCCCTATTTGCCATTAACTGCTCCATTAAATCCCCTATGTCTTTTTCCCCAGTTTGTTGGGGATTATTCTTTGATTTCCATGATAAATAATTCAAATACTTACTACCATCATTTAAAAACATACCTATTTGTCTTATTCCGTCTTTATCCTTTCTAACTAAAAATTCATTTAACCCCCATTGATGACTACACCACTGATATGCTGAATCATTATACATAACGCTATAATTATTAATAGCTTCTAATATTTCACTTTCAGAATAATCCTTTATTGATTTATCTATAGACTTTTTCATTTCATTTGTTAGACTTCTATGTTTTTTAATATTTTTACTAATCCAAAAATCGAAAATAATATTATATATATTTTCTTTTCTTTTATTTTTCTTTTTAGATGTGTTATCTACTGTGTTATCATATGTGTTGTTACTATGTTGTTTATCATAGTCAAAGCCTTTTGTTTCCTCGCTTTTACTGTGTTCATACTGTGTTATTACTATGTTTTCTACTGTGTTGTTTTCAATCTGCACTAAATACTCATAAATTGACCCTTGTTTTGGATTCTTAGAACTTGATACAAGCCTTATAATATCTAGCTTTATAAATTGTTTTATTAATCTTCTAGCAATCATTTCAGTGATTTCTATATCTTTAGCAACAACTCTAACACTCATAAAAAACTGTCCTTTAGGTAATGGTTTATTTTGATTTAATCTTTGTCCAAATTCTTTTTTGGTTATCCACATACCAAACTTAAACTCTACACTGTCTATGTCATATTCAAGTATTCTTGAATCTATTTTATGATAAGGAGTATTCAAGTTTACCACCTACTTAAACACCTTATTAAATAGCCTTAATCCTTCCCACGAAGGTTCTTTGTCCATACTCTTACAATTTTCTATATATAAACTTAATATCTTAATACTCATACCTTTACTACCTTTCTATAACAAATTTTCTCCTATATGTTCTTCTAAAAAATCATCTAACTTTGATAGTACAAATCGAATATCTCTACCAAATCTTAATACTGGAGCTCCTTCTATCCTTGCTAATCTTAAAACCTTTGTATATGAAATTCCCCATGCTTCTGCAAGCTCTCTTGGTGTACAAGTTTTTTCTAAAACTTTTCTTCTATATTCTTGTATCTTTTTATTTTGCTCTTGTAATTGTTCCATGTTATCCCCTCCATAATTTAATATTAACCTTTTCCAATACATCTACTTAGAACCACTGTAGTATGATTTTATAGTGGAGCTTGTCCTATTTTTATAAAGTATTGCACTTTACTTATGTCTTACTCTGTAGTGTCTTTTTGATATGATTTATTTTCGCAACTTATAGCGAAAATTTTTAGATATGCATATAATTCTTATCTGACAATTCAAATTTAAATTGTCAAAATCGTTTATGCCGATTTTAGGTATCGACTTAACAGATACTACTTTTATTCATTATCATTAAAGAATAACTCTTGTACTGGAGTTTCAAGTATTTCAGATATTTTTTTAATCACTTCTAAATTAGGATTCTTTACTTTTCCTCTCTCTAAGGCTGATAATGAGTATCTTGAAACTCCAATTTTTTCTGCTAACTCACATTGCTTAAAACCTTTTTCTATTCTTTTTAGTTTTAATTTTAATCCCATTAGTTCACCACCTTTTTACACACATTTGTGCTTGTTGGTTTTATATTACTACACACAAATGTGCGTGTCAAGCACAAATGTGTGTACTTTTTATATTTTTGTGATTATAATAGAAAATAAGGAGGACTAAACTATGGATAATAATATTGGAAATAATATAAGAAAATTAAGAATTGAAAAAAAATTCACTCAACAACAATTAGCCACTAAAAGCAACGTTTCTTTATCTGCACTAAATAAGTATGAGAGAGGAGAAAGAATTCCTAAAATTGATACCATCGAAAAATTAGCTACTGCCTTAAATGTTCAAATAGATTATATTCTAGGGTACTCTAACTTTAAAAGATTCGATAGTCAAATTATGCAAAATGATATTGTAGATCTTATACAACTAACTGATAACACTGATAAAGATTTCGCAAAATTAACAAGAAATATAGTAGATACTATGTATTTAACAATTAACAACTTTGTACGTAATAAAGATATCGAGACATTAACTATTATTCATGATTTATACAGACAAATATGGCAAATAAAGATACTTAAAACAAATACTGATAATTCAAATTTGTTAGATATAGATATTAATACAGAAAAACATAATTACGAAATTCACAAAAAACAAATTAATATATTACTTGATAAATTATATGAAAATAACAAAACTGATACCTGTAAATAAACACGATACTCTTAAATATTTACTTTCAAAAGAAATTCAAAAATGATAACAAAGTAGTTGCTTAAACTCAAAACTAATTTGGTGATAAGTTTTAAAGAATGGATAAAAAGAAAAGTAGTTACTTTAAAAACGTAAATAGTAACTACTTAACTTAAATCGCTCAACAATAACTTACCTTTGAGTAAATCGTGATTCGCTATTTGTAAAAATAAAATTATTCCCAAGTTGTTGGGAAAAGAAAATAATTTCTCCACTGTGGAGAAAACCACTTTATATTTAAAGTTCGAGGTTACTTTTAGTTACCTAAAATCCAATTTTAATTTAAACTGAGCCGGTGTTTTGCCGGGTCATATTTTAATATAATATTAGCTTATATAAGCATTTTAAATTTTGAAGTATAAATTATATTGATAAATAGAAAGAGGTATTCAGAATGGCAAAGAGGACTAATGGAGAAGGTTCTGCTAAGTGGATAGTTAAAAATGGTGTAAAGTATTGGCGTATTACTATTACCACTGGCTATGATCCTTTAACCGGAAAACAATTAAGAAAAGATATTTACGGTAAAACTCAAAAAGAAGCTAAAGAAAAATTAAAAGCGTTCCAGGAAAGTAATACAGTTCATAGTGATAATTCTACTTTAGGTAATTTCTTTTATGAATGGTTATGGAATATTAAAAAACAAGAGTTAAAGGCTTCTACATTTGATAGAATTGAAGGAATATATAGAAACTACATAAAGCCTACTAAAAACTTAAATAGTGCTAAATTAACTAATATAGATACTTTATATTTGCAAAAAATAACTAATAAATTGCTAGAAAATCATACTATTAATCAAGTTAAGAACTTAAACAAAGTTTTAAGTAATTGCTTTAAATATGCTGTATCAATAAATAAAATTAAATCTAATCCTGTAACTGGTATAGTATATCCTAAAACTCATGAAGTTATTGAAGAGAAAATAAACTATATAACAGAAAAAGAACAACAAGACCTTATAAAGGCTCTACAAGGCGATAAATGCGAAGGAATAATATTACTAGGCTTAATGTGTGGTATGCGACTAGGAGAAGCTATGGCACTACAAGAAAAGGATATAGACTTCGATAATAGATTAATCAATATAAATAAATCAGTAAAATTAGTATGGACCGGTGAATTAACTAAAGATAATAAAAGAATATATGAAAATAGAGTAACTATACCAAAGACTAAAACAAGTATAAGAGAAGTTCCATTTCCTTCTATGCTTGTGCCAATTCTTAAAGGAATTATTAAAAAGAATAAAGAAAATAAATTAAAATATGGTGATGTATATTTTGATAATAAATTAATCTTTTGTAAAGAGCATGGCGAATACATAGATAATAAACAACCTAATAGAAGATTGAAATCAGCATTAAAACGTGCTGATATAGAAGCAGATATAAATTACCATAGCTTAAGACATATATTTATAACTAACTGTATAAGCAATGATATTAATATTAAAACTGTAATGGATTGGGTTGGTCATGCTGATATAAATGTTACTATGAAAATATATGCTGAAATTAATAAAGAAAAAAATCTTAAAGAATATGAAAAAATCAATAGTATGTTTAAATAGACTATCACTATATAGTCTATTTTATTTTCCCACTAAATCTAAAAAAGTTTCCCACTATTTTTCCCACTATCTTTCCCACTTCTTCGGTAAAAAATATTAAAAACCATCTAGTGATTAACCCCTCTAAAGCGTTGATAATAGTACATTTTAAGTATTAATAAAAATTACTAAAAAAATACCTTTACGATTCCCACTGCCGGCACCAATTTTATATATCTAACATTAATAAAAGCATTGATATTACTTAAATTTAGTAAAATCAATGCTTTTATTTTTTATTTAACTTACCAATTACAATTTTAATACTTTATTTAATACAAATCATCAGCTGCAAATTTAATTCCAGACTTCTTTCTAGCTACAGTTTGAACCTCACTTACAATTAAACTATGATCTAATAATTGAAAACATCTATTTAAATCATTACTACTTATCATTTTTTCAAATTCTATAAATTCATAAATCATTCTATTCCTATAATTATTTTCATTTATAATCTTACTTTCTTCATTATTCAGTAACAATTCAAATCTTTCACATTTATTTGTTGGATTATCTTGATATATACATCCCTTATCTCCTTGAATATTATTATAAATTGGTGCCTTACATTCCTTAGAGCCAATACAAACACATTTAAATTTATCATAATCTAAAACTAATATTCCTGATGTATCTATCCCTCTTTCTATATTAGGATAATACTCAACATTTTTAGGCCTTCCAAATAATCCAACTATATAATGGATATTATATATATTTAAATCCATCAATGCTCCTCCAGAAAACTTAGGATCAAATACAGGCAATACTTTTCCTTTCTTAAAATCATCATATCGACTTGAATATTGAGAGTAATTGCATTCAACTATTTTTATTTCACCTAATTTGGAAATTAATTTTTTTATTTTTAAATAATTAGGCAAATATAATGTTGTAATTGCTTCAAAAATAAACAATCCTCTTTTTCTTGCTAAATCACTTAATATTTTAGCTTCTTTATAATTTGATGTTATTGGTTTTTCAACTATAACATTTTTATTAGCTTCTAAAGCTTTCTTTGAAAATTCAAAATGAAGATTATTAGGTAAACCTATATATACAGTATTTATATCACTTTTAAGCAATTCTTCATAATTATAAAATATATTTTTAATGTTATTTTGTTTTTTTATCTTATTTAATTTTTCATAACTTTTTTTCCTGCCATAAATCCCATTAATTTTAATATTATTTAAATATGGAACTATGCTTAAAAACTCATTTACAATCATACCAGACCCAATAACTGCTAATTTCATAACTCTCATTTATTCTCCTATAAATTAAAATAATTTAGATTAATTAATATTACAATACAAATAACTTATTCTTTATCTTAATTAATAATACCTTTTTAATTAGTTTATTTCCTGAAAAAAAATAACTTCATCTTTATTGCTAATAGATTCTATAAAATTCCTAGGACATACATCTCTTGATATCTTAAGTCCAATTAAAATACCTATTATCTCATTAGATGTTACATTATTATTACTTATTTCTATATCACGTATTTTTATATTTTTACTTTGTATTTCTTTTAATAAATTAGAAACTGCCTTTGTTGAGTTAACAAGAATATATAAAGTTATATTTCGAGACTTTCTATTAATTTTCCTATCAAGATTAGCAAGTGCTACAGTAACTGCTGCAATTACTAAACAGCCAATAATTGCTCCTGAATAAAATCCAGCACCTATTGCTAATCCCATACATGCACATGCCCAAAGCCCTGCTGCAGTTGTTAATCCCCTTACTTTGTTTTTACCTGTTACTATAATAGTTCCAGCACCTAAAAAACCAATTCCACTTATAACTTGAGCTCCTAGTCTTGATAAATCTGTTTCCCCATTATATATCTTATGTAAATATATATTAGTTATCATTGCAAGTGTTGCTCCAACAGACACAAGTATATGTGTTCTAAGACCTGCAGGCCTTTTTTCTCGTTCTCTTCCATATCCAATTATTCCTCCAAAAATAACTGCCATTAAAACTCTTAAAAAAATTGAAATAAAATTTAAATCCTCTAAGTATATAACTATTTCCTTAACCACATAAAATCCCCTCCCCTAAATATTATTCTAATTAAATGTATATATTGCTTAAAATCCCAATTTGAAGTTTATAATCATGAGTGATACTATAATATAAACTAATTTAATTAAAGGAGAAGATTATGTCTTTACTAAATATAAATGATAATATTGCTATTGTTGCTTGTTCTAATGGACAGCCATTATTAAATAAACCTCAAATTGAACTTCTTATTAAAACATTGAAAGATTTAGGGCTAAATCCTATTTTAAGTGAATATATTTATTCAATTAATCTACCCTTTAATGGCTCGTCAAAAGATAAAGGAAAAGCTTTTATGGATTTATATAAAAATCCTAAAATAAAAGCCATATTTGATATTTCTGGCGGTGATTTAGCAAATGAAGTTTTAGATTACTTAGATTATGAATTTATAGCTAAAAATCCTAAGCCTATATTTGGCTATAGTGATTTAACTACTGTTTTAAATAGTGTTTATTCCCAAACTAATAATCCTGTCTATCTTTATCAAATAAGAAATCTTATTTATTCTGATAGCAAAAATCAATTAACTAACTTTAGTAATAGTTTACTTACTGATACAAATGATTTATTTAATTTTTCTTATAAATTTATTCAAGGTGAAAGTTTAAGTGGAATAACTGTAGGTGGTAATATTCGTTGCCTTTTAAAATTAGCTGGAACAAAATATATGCCTGACTTTACAGATAAAATTTTATTTTTAGAAAGTATGGGCGGAGAAGCTGCTCTTATGTCAGCTTTTTTTAATCAATTGAAGCAAATGGGTGTATTTAGCAAAGTTCGTGGTATTTTATTAGGTACATTTACTAAAATGCAAGAAAACAACATTTCCCCTACTATTGAAGAATTATTAGTAAAAGTAATAGATAATCCTAATTTACCTATTGCTAAAACTGAAGATATAGGTCATGGTAGTACCTCTAAATGTTTAATAATTGGTAAAAATATTATACTTAATTAAATTTAAAGGAGCTATTGCACTAAATAATTAGTACATAGCTCCTTTTTAACTAAAAAAACAAGTATAGACTTTTAGAAAAATATTTTTTATTTCCAACAACAGAAAACATAGTAGATAATACTGGTCCTATTATTATTCCTACAAAAGTTAATATTGGAATTGATAAATTTTTGCCCGAACTAAAAAAATACAAAATAACTGGAGAAATAGTTATTAAAAAACATATATTAGTTATAAATAAATATATAATTTTACTTGTTAATAAATAAATCCCATTATCGCATGCATCTCTATAATCAGCCATAATTAAACATCCCCTTAATTTAATAATACAGTTTAACTTCCTATTAATTTTAAATTATACTAAATTAAAACTCTAATTTATACATTAATTATTTAATATAAAATGTATTAATAATTAGTGATTTTACTTATAAAATAAAACTAAGCTATACCTAGTAAATTTTCCTTAACTAGTCATAGCTTAGACTTTTATAAATTATTTATTCTTTATATTTAAATAAAAATTAGTTTCTGTTACTTTAACATATGGTGATACCCACAAACTAGCAATTCCGAATGTTAATGCTACAATTATCCACCATCCAATGAAAGATAATTCTAAACAAAATAAATCCCACTTATAACCTTTCATCATTTCAACACTTTCACTTAAACATTGATTAATGGATTTGCTGTTATCCTCAGCTAAAATATAATAAGCTTGTGAAAACATAAGTGATATAATTATTCCTGGAATTATAAAAAGTATATATCCTATTGCTATACATAAATAAATTATTATGTTTAATCCTAATGTCTTTAAATAAATATTAAATTGAGAAAATAATGTTTTAAACTTTGGTTCTTGCCCTTTAGTAACTATATCCAATAAAAATTTACAAAGTCCTGTTGAAATAACACCCCCAAGAAATAAGGCTATCAAATTGCATGATATACCTATTTCAGCCATATCAAAATATTCACTAACCTTGTATAATGCGCCTGAGTCAATTAATATAGTTGCAACTAATACTGTTCCAACTGCAACAGCCCAGTACCCCCTTAATTGTTCCCTTGCATTTGCCTTTAATTCCCCTGTACTCATTTCTATTCCCTCCTTCTTTTATTTATATATGATTTTAAAAAAAATTTATTCTTTATCATACTCATAAATATAATAATTGCATTCTTTCATACCTATATTTTTATATGTTTTTTTAGCTATTGTATTTTCTTTTTCTACATATAACCTTATTCCACAAATATTATTATCATTATCTGCAATATCTCTTATAAATTTATATAATGCTTTAAATACTCCCATTCCTCTAAATTCCTTATTAACATAAACACTTTGAATCCATAAGAATGTCCCATTTCTCCAATCACTCCATTCAAATGTATACATAATTTGTCCAACTACTTCACCATTAATTTCACATACATGATATATCCCCTTATTTTCATCCTTTATTATTGCTTCTACCCCCTTTGTTAAAATATTCATATTTAATATTTTATTTTCAGTTTCATACGCTAAATTATAATTATATCTTGCTATTACATCTATATCCTTGTTTAATGCTTTTCTTATATTCATCTTATTCTCCTCTTTCATTAATATTATTTTACTAAATTAACTTTTTCTAATATTATATAATAACTATTAATAAAAAAAAACTTATAAGTTATATGTATTTATTCACCATTTAACTTATAAGTTTTTTGTAAATATATTTAATATTTTAAATCTACTTCATTTTTTTAATAGATTTTTTCATAGTATCCACTGCATCTTTAAATTTACTTTTAGCTTCATCTCCTAAATCTTCAATTTCACTCATTACATTACTTATTTCATCTGCAACTTCTTGAGATAATCTTCCTTGTTTAATTTTTTTATTAATTCTTTTAATTTTATTTTCAAGTTTTTCAAATGCCATATAAAGCCCTCCAATGTATAAATAATTCTAAAATTATTTTCTCCATTTTTAAACTTTAAATACATAAATTAATTTGATAACATTTATAAAAATGTACTATATAATTATAAGTTAACTTCATAATAAAATCATTTTTAATATAATTTTTGTAATTCTATTCTATTACTAATTACTCTTTTATCCATGTAATTATATATTTATAATGCTTTGGAATTTGACTTATGTGTGGATTTACTATTTTAAATTCTCCTTTAATTCCCTTTTCCTTGCAAGTTAAATCAAAATGACACATTGCAATTCCTATATCTATATTTTTTATATTATATAAATTTTTTTCTTCCTCTTTATCATTAGAAATAAAAAAATGAAAATTTTCTCCTTGCTTCACTATTCTCCATGGTTGCTTATTTAATGCTGACGGTGCTAATCTTACATTTTCTAAAACATCCTTAAATTCATCTAAAGTAGTATGTTCTGTTAGTGGACAAGTAAAATCTCTAAAGAAGAATATTTCATTCCATGGTTTTCTATAATTACAATGTGAAACCTTTTTCATTGTCTTTTCTAAAAAACTTTTATTTTCGCTCTCATATCCTATTGGTGATATTATAGGTAAAATTTCTTCCTGATTAACTTCCATAGCTTTAGCAAATTGCCCTTTTTTAAATGTTCCTCCAATCCAACAAGTTCCTAATCCTAAGGATGTAGCATATAGTATTAATTCCTCCATTTTATACCCTAATTCTATTAAACTTTCATCATCATTATTTATTTTTACTGCTATGAATTTACTTGCTCCCTTTATTACTCCATATGTTCCTAATCTTGCACCATTAATATGTTCATTTGAATCAAGTATCTTAAATATTACACTTTTATTAAATACTCCATTTAATTTTTCAATATATTTATTTAACTTTTCTATTGTTTCATTAGAAACTTCATCTGTTTTATAGGTTCTAACAGATTTTCTTCTTTTTATTATTTCATTTATAGATTCATTATATATAAATTTATTATTCACATACTTCTCCCCCTTTTAATGCTTCTTATAAAAATTTACATATAAATAATATTAATCTTTATTCTTATTTTTATTCATTTATTTTTCATATTAGTGAACTACTCTCCACTTATAGAAGTGGGAGCTTCTTGGTCAATATACCTAACGGTACAAGTTTACCCAAGCTTACAAGGTAGTTCCTACCTCAAGATAATACCAAAATTATATTACTAATTTTAGTAAGTTTTTACTTGCATTTATATCTCTATCGTGTTTTGTACCACATTCTGGACAA
>OGYH01001036.1_pt1 | contig 27355 bp, 21 predicted proteins | sample 1576511 | NCBI WGS metagenome assembly OGYH01 (sample SAMEA3541522, study PRJEB24748) | human gut metagenome | biome: human gut; feature: human-associated habitat; material: faeces | place: China | collected 2012
GATACGTGTGGTCTGGAATTTTCAATGGCCGTATCGACATGCCTGGCCACGACGCTATGCTCGAAGTCGTGCCAATGCACCGTTTCGGCACGAATGACGAGATTGCCAGCACGGTACTCTTCCTCGCCAGCGACGCCTCCTCGTACGTTACTGGCACTGATATTCGCGTAGATGGCGGCTACAGCGTCTTCTAACCTCTAACAACCATCTAGCACGTTGAGGCCGGCCGTGGCTCACAGCCCTCCGACCGACCTCAACAGGCGCCTATTCGCGCTTTATATCGGCACGAAGTCCGAAGAACCGTAAGAAGCAATCACGTCGGCATCAATTCGCCAGTAGCCCGACAGCATTTGACGTTTCCGTTGTTGTCGGATGCCGATCTGACTGTGCATCGTTTGTATGGTGCGTATGGTGAGAAGAAATTATACGGCAAGGTCTATGAGGGTGTGATTCGTTCGACTTTCGTGATCGATGGTGATGGAGTGATTCGTGTGGCCCGAATCCATCCTCGCTACAGCAATCACGAACGCTTCTTGGGAATCCTTGTACAAGCCGGTTCCCACGGCGGAGCACATCGCGCCGCCAAGGCCGCCGAACTCGTTTACTGCGACGTTTTCGACAGGGATGCCCAGCACGTCGGCAAAGACAAAACATCATCACCTCGATGTGCATTGTCCTCATCTCGCTTATGCATGGCAGATTCGCGGACTTGTACGGAGGCATCTCAGCTATGCCACAAGTCATCGCTCAACCTCTTTCCAACCATGATTGCGGCCAAGAGAACGCCCACTTGGCCGCAATCACAAAACCTACACATCGAGAAAACCCGAAGAATGATACGAGCTGTCATCCGCAACCGGAACATCATCCTGTTCTTATCCTGCAACAACAATCACTGCTATGTTGCCGAAGCCTACGACTACAGACCAAGCAAACGGTTTCCGGAATCACTCCCATCTTGCTGATACGACGCTTCTCACACGCGTACCCCGCCTGTGGATGCTCTCGGAAAGAACACTCTCATTCACAAGAGATGCAGGAATGTAATCACCCGTCCGCTCATCTTTCTTGTTCACCTGTTCCGACAAGCCCAACGCCACCGCTCATCACCAGCAAATAAAATCAAGCCACTTTTCGCAGATTCCACCACATAGGCAGCACTCGCCACATGGTTGAAGGCCTCACCTGCTATATCCAGTTTTGATTTTGTATGATTCCGCCGCTTTTCGTATGACGTGTTCCTGTCGCTATGTCTATGGGTGTAGTCCACGCGCTTCGCCGTAAAATTCCTTCGTATGATGTCGTCATAGAAATCCGACTGCCGGGCACGACGTCCCTTATGGAAGTCCATGTAGTATTCAAACCCACATAGATGGGCAAAACGCCTTTAGTAAACCTGATGGCAACTTCGCTACCGTCATCACATTGAAGAATCAACCGTCCCGAGGAAAGCAACCGGGCATATGCGGGACGGATTTCGTCCCTTACTTTCCGAAGCCACTCCGCCTTCTCTTTGCTGTGGTCAGCCATCATTGCCCTCCGAATAAAAAGAAGGGAACAGATCTTTTCGGATCTGTTCCCTTGACGGGTCTGACGCCCACTGCTTGGGCGGTTCGCCACGCTCTCGCGGGACGTTTCGCTCACCCTTCCGCTTTCCAACGGTTTCGCACGGGTGGTATGCTACGCCTCCCTTACGGTTTCCACGTCTCCGACGTGGCGGAGGTATCCGGCAGTGACCTCTCGCAAGCCTTCCGCCGCCCCGACCGATGGCAAGCCGGTTTGGGGAATGGCACAAAACTTGTCATCCCAATAATAGCCCATGCACAAACAAAACCGTTCCGCTCACATTGAATATTTGCAGCTTTCAAGGCCACTGATTATTCCCTTTCAAGGCCACCGTTATTGCCAAAGAAGGCCAGTGGCGGACCGGTTCAAGGCCACTGACCCCCTTTGGTCAGGATTCGAGCATGGATTGTCCGTGCCGTTGCCTCATGTTGAACTCGCCGGTGTCGATCCATACCGTGTTGTGCACGATGCGGTCGAGGATGGCGTCGGCGATGGTGTCGCCGCCGAGACGGCTGTGCCATTCCTTGGTGGCCAGCTGGGTCGCGAACGCGGTGCTGGCGTTGTCGTAGCGCAGTTCCATGAGCTCAAGCAGGAAGCGCCTGAACTGCTCGTCGGGCTTGTCCACGAGCCATTCGTCGATCGCGAGCAGCGTGTACGTGGAGTATTTGCGCACGAGCTTGGCCGGACCTCCCGGTTTGAGGGCCGCGGCCGCGACCTGTTCCGCGAGGTCGGGCATCCGTATGTAGCAGGCCCGGTAGCGTCCCCTGCACGCGGATTTCACCAACGCGCATAGCAGGAACGACTTGCCCGATCCGGTGGCTCCCTGGAACGCGACGTTCAGACGCTGTCCGAGGTAGTTGCCGGCGTCGAGTCCGGCGAGCACGCCGCGGTCGAGCCCGCGCTCCTCGGCGAGGTCGATGGTGCGCAGGTCGGCCTGCGGGTAGCGCAGTCCCGCCCGTTTGACCAGGCGTTGGATCTTCGCGTCGGTGTATCCGCCGTACGCGTTGTCGACCGCGAGGCCGACCACCTCGGCATGGTTCAGGGGCATGACGGTCCGTTCGTCGAGCCGTTCGAACGCGTCGAGCAGTTCGGCGGCGTTCATCTCGCGCAGTTTGCGTTTGGTCTCGGAATCGATGATCATCGCGCTCACCTGCCCATGTTCGCGTAGTAGTCGCCACCACGCACCCAGCCGCCGGCACCGTCATCGGATGTTTCCGTCAGCCCGCCGGTCATGTCCTGGCCGGTCTCGAGTATCGGCCTGATGTGCGAGTACCTTGGCGAGGCGACCGACTGCAGGGCCAGCGAGCACGCGTTCTCGAGACGCCGCTCGGAATAGCGTCTCGAGAGCCGCAGCACCGCCAACGCGGGCTCCACCCCCTGGTCGTCGAAGCGCTGCGCGGCGAACAGCCTCCCGACGACGTCCGCGCAGTCCGGTCCGACGCGTTTCGCCCATCGCTCGCAGCGTTCCCGGTCCCATTGCCTCCATCCGGCCTTCCCGGGCAGGTCGGTCTCGTTCGTGCTGTATCGGTTGGCCGCCGTGGCGGGCAGGAGTCTGTGCGTGCAGAGCCTGGAGCCCTTGTGCCACACCTCGAGCGTGTCGGAGCCGACGCGCAGGTCCACGACGGTTCCGGCGTAGGCGTACGGGACGGAATACCAGTTGCGCGCATACGCGACGTGGCAGTTGGACTGCACCTTCCTGCCGTATATCCAGTCCGCCACCTCGTACGCCGTTCCCGGCAGCGGTATCAGCAGCGGCCTCTCGTCGGACTCGAACACGGACCGTCTGGAGCCGTCGCGTTTCTGGAACGGACGGGAATTGTACTCGTCCAGCCACCCGCGGACGGCCCCGCGCAGCTCGTCCAGCGACGCGAACGCGCGGTCGCGCATCGCTCCCGCCAGCGCCATGGTCGCGTGCCATACCGTGTTCTCCGCTGACGGCTTGTCCTTCGGCCTGCGCACGCGTCCGGGGATCACCGCGGCGGAATAGTGCTCGGCCATGGAGCGGTACGCGTCGTTGAGCACGACCTCGCCGTCGCGCGGATGGCTGATCACGCCGGTCTTGAGGTTGTCGCACACCAGACGTGGCGTGGAGCCGCCGAACCACTCGTACATCGCAACGTGGCACCGCAGCCAGGCGTTCTGCCCCATGTCGAGCGTCGGCTCCACGAACGCGTACCGGCTGAACGGCAGCACCGCTACGAACAGGTACGCCTTCGAAACGTCGCCGGTGACCGGATCGACGATCCGCATGGTCTTGCCGGCCCAATCGACCTCGATGGTGCGTCCGGCCTTGTGCTCGACCCTGCTCGTCACACCGGTCCTCGCCACATAAGCGGCGTACTGCTTGCAGAAACGGTCGTAACCCATGCGCGGCCTGCCCGCGGCGGCGCATTCGTCGGCGTACTCGCCGTGCAGGATGCGCAGGGTCACTCCGACACGCGCGAGCTCGCGGTGGACCCTGGCCCAGTCGGGCTGCTCGTACACGCTTTCCCGTTCGCCCCTGCCGGGGAACAGCATCGAGTACACCTCGTCGTCCGGTTTCGTCTCAACGTCCGGATAGGCGATTCCCGCGGCCGCCGAGGCGGCCAGCACCTCGGCCACGCTCTGCCTGGCGATCCCCAACGATCTGGCGATCGCCCGCCCGGACAGACCCTGGTCGTTGAGGCGGAGTATCGCCTTGGCCTTGATTTTCCTTACCATTGTCGGTAACTCCTTTCACCACACGTCCCTCGCATGGTGAAAGGAGCCTAACAACCAGTGGCCTTGATACGCAATAACGGTGGCCTTGAACCGCAATAATCGTCAAAAAGCGCGATCGGCCTTCTTCGGCAATAACAGTGGCCTTGAAACGAGCAAATATTCACAATCGCGGTTTTCCTGTGTTAGCGACTGAAAATCGTACCCGGTGCGAGCCATGTTCATATCCGGGAAGCCCGAATCACAAAGTGCGCAAAAAACCGGGCGTTATCGCGCGACCGGCGCCCGGACCGCAACGGCGAACTGATCGTCATCGACACCCCGCCGAACGGGTCCGTCGTGGACGAGGCCATCAAGACCGCGGACTTCGTGGTCATCCCCACCCTGTCCTCGCCCATCGACCTGCAGCAGACCATGCTCACCGCCGCCCAATGCCAGGACGCCGGCAAAGACTACGCCGTGCTCATCGTCATGGCCCGCAAGGGCACCAACGCCCTGCGCGCGTTCAGGACCGCCGTCGAGGAATACGGGGCCGGCATCTTCGACACGGAAATCCCGCTGAGGGAGGATTTCAAAGCCGATTTCGGCCACACGTTCAGAAGCAATCTCAACGGATACGAGGACGTGTGGAACGAGCTGAAGGAGGAACTGCGATGAAGAAGGCCTCGGGACGACTTACCATGAGCATGCAGCCACGCCGTGAACTCGAAGGAAAACCAGTGACCAGGCTCATGGACGTGCAGGACAACACCGGCCGTGGCGACGGCGAAACCGTCCGCAAGGTCATGACCACGTTCCAGATGGACGCGGACCTCAAAGCCGAACTCAAACGATACTGTGCGGACAACGGCATGAAAATGGGAGAGACCATCAACCAAGCCATAGAACAATGGCTTCAAACCAAATGAATATTAGGTTCTATATCAACAAATACAGCGCGACTTTTTCTGTCTACCTGGCCTAGGGTCAGAAAAGCCGCGCTGTATATTGCTAAGAATGTATTTAGCCTCTTTAATAAATGAGGTTTAGTTCCACTGTATTAATCTTAGTCTTTCCTTCCGAATACGCTTTAAGTAAAAATGTGCTGTACGGTATGTTTGCACGAAGTGGTGATTTCTGTGATATATAACGCATTCCATCACTGGATACGCCAACAACAATATTTGCATGATCTAAAGTACCATCAGGATTATTGGCACCACTACTATCAATCCAATCATAGTAAATAATCGACCCCATATATGTTTTGAAAACAGAAGAGGCAGCTGTGAAAGATCCAGAATGGTTGAGCATGAATTTATAGTTGTAATCCGCATTAGACCAGGTCCGTGAAGAATCATTCTTTTCTGTATCATAGTCCCAGACATTCGTAAAGTATTTTGTTACAAGATTATACGGAACAAGAGCTTGGCCTCCAGCATGCACTGCCTGAGAAACAAAATTTGTACAGTTTCCACCAGATTTGAAAATCGGATATTCGGTATTAAAAGTATCTACCGGCCCAGTGGTCCATTCATCTACATAATTAAGCATACGACCTTCCGAGATTTGTGATGCCCGAGGCTGCGGCGATGTGTCACCTGGCAGGTTCCCCTCATCTTGAGTGTTCGGAACAGAGTCAGTGTATGCCGTGTCGGGTAAATCACTGTCTATGCCAAACAAATTCTGGTTTTTGCTGTATTTCTTTGCAAAAGCAGCCAAATCATTTGCTTGCATGTATTCTGAATAATCAACCAATTGGTCTGAAATTACTGTATATGCATTTCCAGATGACGCTGACAATGTCAGAATATGGATGTCCTGCCAAACTGATGTCAGATCCTCGGTCTCCCCGTCATACAGAGTCACCGTAGAACCATCAGATGAATGCGATTCAATTGTTTTTGTTTCCAAAACGGCAACTTGTGCTGTGTTGGAAATTACTTCACTCGAGAGAATGGACGACTCCACTGAAGCCGATATAATATCCAATGAACCTTTCTGGAAACAAACCAAATCTTGTGCGGCTTGGCTTGAAGCAATAGCGTTTTGCTGATCATCCCGGCTGTCGCTTTGCAAAAGTGCATTCAAATGCGCTTCCGTAAGATCCGAATACGGATATTTGTACGCATCCTCTATATTCTGCATATAGTTTTGAATGGGAGCACTTAATACATCATCAAGATTTTGAGATGTCTGAGCCGATGCGCTATTAGGTATACCGAACGCCAATGCAGTTACAGATATAGCAACCAGTACGGTTTTGCTCCACTTTCTATACATATTGGCCTCACTGTCTAGTGATGATTGTTTCCCCTCATATCATTGTATTGCATTTAATGTTACAACACGTTATTTTTCGATAACGTTAATCAGCTCAATTTCACTTTTGACGGCATCGCTACAAAGGCTTTCCAATTGATTATCATAATACTTTGGAGATTTTGACCATTCAGCTAAATCATATTCAAAGAAACCGGCATTACATGTTGGTATTGGTTCATCATCAAGGTAATCCAACACATCCTGTACATCATCTTTGAAACGATGCAATACGCTAGGAGATTCAACATCAGAATCAGAAAGCTCCATATACTCAGTTATCTCACTCGAATTAATCCACCCAGAATAATGATCATATGCAGCAACTGCATCTTCTCTATAAACTTCACAAAGATTTTCAGATTCGCGAATCTGAATAATTCTACATATTAATAAATATGAAATTAGTGCAAAAATAAGCACTACAACTACCACAATGCATCTACGCGCAATAATATACCGACGTTGATTTGTGTGTTTTAAAGTCATATCGCATCAACCTAAATAATAGATGTTATATACGCCTGCCTGTGTTTACCACGCACTTTACGAAAATCTATCATTTCTTCGTTAATTTACTTTTCTGCGTATCAGAACAGTGATTCCTGGATGTACCCATGCAGGGCGCGATTGCGTTCATCAAACGCGCACACCGGACACGAAACGGAATCGACGGACCCCTCCAGATGGGCACGGGCCGGCCCCACGTCGAACAGTCTCGGGTACTTGCCATAGGGCAGACAGTCCGCACCGGACACGTAGCGCACGACCAGGCTGCCGTTGCGTCGTTCGATCTCCTTGACGCCGCCCTTCGGCTTGCGGTAGGGCAGGGAGACCTGCGCGGCGATCTTCGAAATGAAGCCGTGCGACATCCACGGTTCGTCCTCCGGGAGCGTCAAATCCTTGAAACGGGTATCATCATCCATTGCCAATCACGGTCCTTTCGTGGTTGCCACGCCTCCGGAGATTGCCGTCTCGCGGGGGGCATTTTCATACCAAAATCCAGTGTGGACTTTAGCCACCATAGTAATCGAACAAGTGTGGACTTTAGCCACCATTTGAGGGACTTTAGCCACCGCAATGTGCTCTTAGCCATTGTGGGAGTAGAGCTGAGCGGGGGGTAGTGCCCGAAAGGTTGCGCACTTTGGATCATGGCCGTCCATGGCGCGATGATCAGTTCGCTGCCTGTAGGGTGTCATCGAGTCGGGACATGTCGAGGTAGCGGCGGGTCGACCATTCGTTGTCGGTGACGTATCTGATCCTCGCGCAGACGAGCATGAGGGCGCTGTTCCCGTCGGGGAAGCTTCCCACGACACGCGTGCGCCGCCTGATCTCCCGGTTCAATCGCTCGATCATGTTGTTCGTGCGGATGCGCCTGCGGTGTCCGTCCGGGAACTCCGGCAGCAGGTACGTGGTCGTCTCGCCGACCCCTCGCGCAGGCAGTTCGCGGCGGCCTTCAGCCTCCTGGCCTCCATCTCCGCGGCGACGGACTCCGCCTTTGCCAGGGCGGATTCCCGGGATTCCATGGCGAATATCGCCTTCAGGGCCGCCGACGCCCATTGCCTGTGGGTGGGCGGCGTCTTGGAGAGCACGTTGCGCATGAAGTGCACCATGCACCGCTGGTATCTCGCCTTCGGCAGCATGGAATTGACCGTGGAGACGAGCCCGGCGCACCGGTCTCCGACCACCAGCCGGACGCCTTTGAGGCCGCGTTCGATCATGCCTCTGACGAACTGCTCCCAGCTGTCCCCGTCCTCCTTCATGCCCTCGGCGACGCCGATGACCTCCCGGTGACCCTCGGAGTCCACGCCGATGGCGACGAGCACGCTCACGTTCTCCACGTGCCCGCCCCAGGAGCGCTTGTGCCACACGCCGTCCATGAACACGTACGGATACTCCGATTCCAACGGCCTCGTGCGCCACGAGTCGATGTCCTCGTACACCTTCTTGAGTTTGTCGCTCAATGTCTGCGAGGGCATGTGGTCTCCCCACAGCAATTGGCTGATGTCGTCGACCTGTCTGGTGGAGACACCCGCCAGGTACATGTCGATCAGGGATTCCTCGACGCTCTGCTCACGCCGCCGGTAGCGTTCGATGACGGCGGATTCGAAGACCTCGCCTTTGAGCTTGGGCACCTTCAAAGCGAGTCTTCCGGCTTTGGCTGTGAGCTTGCGTTCGTAGTGGCCGGCCCTGTATGCCTTCCGCTCCCCCAGTGCGCTCGTATCTGGCGGCGTTGGCGATCTCGTCCGCCTCGGCGTCGAGCATCGCGTTGACGATCCGCTCGACCTTCTCTCGCACCATGGTGTCGAGCTTGGTCTCGAACATGGCCTGGTCGAACTGTATGATTTCCGCGGGTCTGGCTCCGTGCCTCTTTCCAATCGCGGTTTTTCATTGTCTGGCGACTGAAAATCGTACCCGGCACGGTCCATGTCCCTTTCCATCAAGGCCGAAATCCGAAAATGCGCAAGAATCCGGACGTTATCCATTGCCTTGGTGCTTTCTGTTTACGTGCGGCAGTCTTCGCGATGTATCCCCTTCTATATCGGGATAGGAGTCGTTTCGATCGAGACGGCGGCATTTTCGGGACTCTCGATTCCTGTTACCGATAGGGGAGACCCGGAGCATCAAAATGCATGAAAAGCGGAGCTTGGAATGCGTTTTCCTTGCCATGGTCACATGGTTTCGTCTGTTTCGGCACGTTCTGTGCTCCGTAAATGTCACACGATTCCATTTTTTGGCCGTTTTTTGGAATCGTGCTACACCGCACACCCCCGTAGTCGCGCGAAAGTGTCGGGAAAGCCGGTTCGGGGGTATGAAATAGGTGGGAAAACCGCATTTCGGCAGGAAAAATGTTGCACGATTCGAAATTTGCCCCGAAAATCGGAATCGTGCAACAAAATTCGTCGTTTCCTTCCGTGGGTCCTCATCTCTTGGCAGGTTCTTGCGGCATGGTGTCCGCTGCAAGCTTGGTGTTTGGACGATGAGGCGAGAGGCTCAGTGGCGGGCGCAGGGCCTGCCGATCGCGATCGTGGAGGAGATCGCGTTCGAGAACGGTTGGATCACGCGCGGCCAGCTCATGGAGTCTGCCGAGCGTTACGGCAAGAGCCCGTACGGCCAGCATCTCAAGGGTATAGCCGACGGCGAGATCATGCTCGTCCCCAACCAAAAGAGCTGATCCCTCGAGACGGATGATGCGTTAGGGGTGCTGCCTCATTGAGGCAGCACCCTGATGACACTTTGACTGACGGTGCTTCTTATGGATTGCGTCGATGAGCGGCACTTCGACGAGGAGTGTTTTGACTGGAGACGTTCCAATGGGCGGCGCTTCGACTGGCGGTGAAGAGGGTCATCTGCCTTATGAGTGGCGGATTTGGGCGGCGTGAAAATGTCATTTCGCTTATCTGTGGCAGGTAATCGGCAGAGATATACCCTTTAACTGTGGAAAATGTACCCCCAAAGTGGCTTTTGCCCGTTATGACCTGCCATATATAGGCGAAATGGGAGTTTCCATCTCTCGGAATCTGCCGCGTATAAGCGAAATGGGAGTTTCCATCTCTTGAAATCTGCCACATATAAGCGAAATGGGGAGCTGGGCACATACATTCCGTCACTTTCAGGGCGTGGCGGAATGATGATGAAAGCCTGTACCGGTCACTACCAATGATTTGAGGAAATTCTTGGGGTATCTATATCTGGCAAGGCCTAATTATCGTTGTATCCGTGTTTGCGGGTGTCCAGTGCCTGCTTCCAATAGGCTTCTCGGGCGAGGACGACGTTTTTGGGCACGGTGGAATCGTAATGTTCCAAAAGCGTGTAACGGAAATGCGTCTCTACGTACGCTTCTCCTGCTGCTCCACAAGTTTGCTTAGTTCTGTATTGCCGCCGTGGCCATTATCTATGTAGTTTTTCCACCGCTGATATATGCCGTTCCTTCCGGTGGCGATTCCCACATACAGTTTCCCATTATCGGTATTGGTTATTATGTACACGCCTTGCTGGCGGGACAGCGTATTCTTCCAGCTTGCCTTGTCGTTCTCCCAAATCGCCTTAAGTTGGGCGTAGGAAAGGCTAACAGCAGGTGTTGGCGGCCTTGTTCACTTGGCACGGTCGGCCGGTGGCACTTTTTCTTGCGGTCAGAAACAGCCCGCCCAAAATCAGCCACTGAATATGCCAAATATTGCCAATAAGTCTCGTGCGCGCACGATATCGACAGGGAATGTTCCTTATTTCACGGCCCATCTGTTTGAGTTCCCAAAAATGTGTTCAATGTATGAAGGGATGAGGAATAGTTCGAGGGGGAAGATTATTGTTGGAAAGGATATTGTCAACGTGAGATGGGGAAGTTCAGTGACTTCTGTAGAGAACGCTAATGTGCAGCAGCCTACCGCACCGCAAGGGGTAGTTGAGGAAGCGGATGACGGCATCACTCTGATGGATCTGTTCAAAATCATTCGTAAGCATCTGGTCACCGCGATTATCGCATTCGTGGTGGTAGTGGCAGGCGTGAGCGCCTATACCTTCCTCGCTCCGGCGAAGTATACGGCTACGGCTCAGACCATGGCCACCTATAACGCTTCCGATGGTGGCGAAAGCATCGCCCAGCAGTCCACTGGTGGCAGCTACATTTCCAACCAAATCACCTCATATCCGACGCTTGCCACCACTTCGAAGGTGCTTAAGCCGGTCATTGATGATCTTGGTCTGGACGAAACTGTGACGGATCTTGCCGGCCAGGTCACCGTCACCAATCCGACCAACACCGCATTCGTGAACATTGCCGTGGTGGATGGAGATCCGAAGCAGGCCGCGGACATCGCCAATTCCGTTGCCGAATCGCTGAAGAACGTCATTGAAAGCGACCTGTACTCCGGAGATAAGTCCCCGGTGAAGCTTTCCATCGTGCAGAAGGCACAGGTCCCGACATCTAAGTCTTCGCCGAAGACTGCCCTGTATTTGGCTGTCGGTGTGGTGCTCGGCATCATCATCGGCGTGTTCGCCGCACTCATCAAAGACCTCCTCAACACCAAGGTTGAAGAGACTTCCGACGTGCGCGGCATCGTCCGAGCATCCTCCCTTGGCTCCGTTCCGATGGACGCTTCGCTTGATGATAAGCGTCCGGTGCTGGTGAGCCAGCCTAACGGCGCTATTGCCGAGGAATTCCGCCGTATTCACACGAATATCGACTTCCTGCAGACCGACCGCACCGAAGGCGTGGGCCAGCTGCTTGTCATCACGTCTGCGCAGCCGTCCGAAGGCAAGACCACCATGGCTATCAACACTGCGGTGGCCCTTGCTGAAGATGGTGCGAAAGTACTGCTTATCGACGCTGATCTTCGCCACCCGTCCGTTGCTCACCACTTGGGCATTGAAGGTGCCGCCGGTCTGGCGCACGTGCTGTCCGGACAGATGGGCCCGAAGGACGTGGTGCAGAGCTACTGGAAGCCGAACCTGCACATTCTGCCTGGCGGCAAGAGGCCGGCGAACGCTGGCGTGCTGCTGGGTTCCGAAACCATGAAGCTCATGGTGGAGCAGGCGCTCACCCAATACGATTACGTGATTATTGATACCGCCCCGTTGACGGTGTCCAACGATGGAGCGGTATTCGGCCGTTGGGCCAAGGGCCTTCTGCTGGTGGTCAGCCGTAACGTGTGCGAGAAGAAGTCCCTGCAGGAGGCGTCCGACACGCTCGCCACCGCGCAGGTGCCGGTGCTTGGCTTCATCTTCAATCGTGCAGATCCGAAGAAGACCAATACGCATTCCAATTATTACTATTACTATGAGGATGGTGCGCCGCGCAGCAGCCATCGCGCGAAGGGGAAGAAGCGGCACTGATGGTTCCCTTCTCCATGGAATGAGGGGTGTATGGCAACTGAGAACGATGATTCCCAGTCTATGAACGGTATTCTGTCCAACATATCTCGGGATGTGGTGGACACCAGCTGGGATATTCCTCCGCTGACCTTCCCCAAATTGCAGCCTACCGATTCGGAAGAAGCCGATGGTGCGGATGGGGCTTCGCTTGCTGAGCCCCGCACCATCGCTTCCTCCGTACCTGCGCAAACGGAACAGCCGGTTTCGGCTGCGCCAACAATCGCGGATATACCCAGTATGCCGCTCGACACCATCGATTTCGATGATGCGGTTGCACCAGCCGATGCCGAGGAAACCGCTACTCTGCCACCCCTCGTCTCTTCGACAGATGAACAGGACGTCGAAGCAACTCAGGCATTTGATACATCAGGTGGCATAACCGACCTAGAGGAGCTGGCCGCGGAAGATCCGGAACATGATCCGCTGAAAACCATTCCGGTCGCACCGAAAGAGCCGTCTGCGGACAAGCGAAAGATTATTGCCATTGTCGCTGCGATTGCGGCAGTGGCGGTTGCTATTGCCGGTGTCATCGTGGTACGCAATCGTATCAATTCGAAAGAACAGCGTGCGGCAGTGGTGGTATGTGAGAAGGCGAAATCCAAATACTCCAAAGCCAACGAAAAACTGCAAAACGCCATCGAACAGGCAACTAGTCTGCAGGGCACTGCGGCAAACCAGGTGGCGGATGCCGCCACAATCGACCAGCTCACTCAGGCCGTGACCAAGGCGCAAAACCTCAAGACGGTCGGCGGATGCTCGGTGTTGCTGTCCGAAACCACACTGCGTGCGCACGCCCGTAGCATGAGCAAGCAGATCAGCAATATCAAAGAACAGACCAAGGCCGTTACCGCAGCAGCCACAGCTGTGGACGCCAGCAAGCGAGCTTTGGAAGTGAATAAGACGACTGCCGCATTGCAGAAGGCCATTGCTGACGCAAAGACGTTGCTTGACGGTTCTGCAGGCGAGGTCGCGGACGAGTCGACACGTGACGCGCTTGCCAAGGCGATTGACGCTGCTCAGAAACTCCTTGATGGCAAAAGCACTGATGTTATGGCCATGCAGAACGCTTCGAAGGTGATTTCCTCGACTTCTGACGGCGTGAACAAGTCTGTGGCGGAGCAAACTGCGGCTAATGCCCAGTCGAATACCAATTCGAATACCAATAACGGCACTACGAACCGGCGCTACACATATACGTGGCAATTTGGTCCGGGCTCTGGAAACGGTGTGAACGGTGGTGGTTCGACCGGTGGCAATAACAATGGTGGCTCAACCGGTGGTAATGGCGATTCGACCGGCAACGGTAACGGTGGTTCGACCGGCGGTAACGGCGGTTCTAACGACGGTAATGGCGGTTCGACCGGTGGTAATGGCGATTCGAACGGCAACGGTGGTTCAACCGGCGGTAACGGTGGTAATGGCGATTCGAACGACAACGGCAATGGTGGTTCGGACGGCGGTAACGACAACTCAGATACAGGTACTGCTGGCGAATAAGCCATACCGGAGAAGGATTTGGATATAGCGAATGGTACCCCCATAGGTCCCTCTTAATTTCGGGGGGGGCTGTGGTAAATTGTTTGCCGTATGCAGCTGAAGGGGAGGGAGATACATGCAAGGCGTGAATACCGGTGAATCCGGCGCACCAAACGGCGAGCAAGGTATGAGGACTCAAGAGATTCATATCGTCTCGTCCAATGCGCATCGACAGGCATACGCGTCCATGCAGAATCAGCGTCTGCAAAAGCAGTTCGAGCCGATGACTTTTTCCAATACCCCGTTTCCTGCGGAAAAGGAAGGACATAGGCGCGGCAAGGCTGAATCGACTCCCCGGTGGCGTTTCGCCTTCGTCGCCAGCCTGATCGCCATCGATTTGGCAGTGATGCTGCTTTCGTTGACCGTCAGCCTTGTAATCAACGGTGCTGCTTTCGATGCCATCGGCGATGTGATGCCGTTTTGGCTTTTCCTCATTCTGTTCAGCCTGATTTGGTTGCTGTGCTTGGCATTCGCGGGCACATACCACCGCCATGTTATGGCGGACGGCTATGAGCTGTATGCCAAAATCATCAATGCGTCGTTGCTGACCATCATCTCATACTGCAGCCTTGCATTTATTTTCAAACTTGCATTGCCCCGCACTGCGTTGATTATCGCGCCAGTCATCGCCTTCTTCTTGGACATCATCGCACGCTGGCAGATGCGTCAAGCGTTGCATCGTCACCGCAGCAAAGGCTCTTGCAAGTACAGAACGGTGGTCATCGGATCTTCCGATGGCATCAACAAAGCCTTGCAGACCATGCGCAACTGCATGAATTGGGGGTGCGAACCAGTTGCTGTATGTCCAATTGAAGCGGATCCAGCTTCAAAAGACGCTTATGTGGTTACCTCATACACACCGGATGCCAATATCGAAGGCTCCAGCAAACTCAAGGTGATTCCTTTCAACTCGGCATTCCCACGTATTTGCGAAAGCCTTGGTGTACAGGAAGTCTATGTGGCTGACGTGCTTTCGCGTGATTCCGAAATGCTGCATGGTCTTTCTCTTGCGGTGGAGTCGCTGGGTATGGAACTTGCCTTGGCGGTCTCCCTGGCGGATGTGAGCGGTCACCGTTTGTATCTGCGAAACACCACGGAACAGCCGGTTCTGTTGGCTTCCCTGCCGCAGTACACGGGAGCTGCGAACGTAATCAAGCGTTTGCTGGACATCATCGGCTCACTGTGCGCGCTGATTATTTCCTCTCCGATTCTTCTCGGCGTCGCCATCGCCATCAAGCTTGATGATGGCGGTCCGGTGTTCTTCTCTCAGACCCGTATCGGACTGCACGGCAAGCCGTTCAAAATGTATAAATTCCGTTCCATGGTCACCAATGCTGAGGAGCTGAAGAAGAAACTCGCTGAGGAAACTGGGCAGGAAGACCGGTTCATCTTCAAAATGAAAGATGATCCGCGTATCACCAAGGTAGGTCACTTCATCCGTAAGACTTCTTTGGATGAGTTCCCGCAGTTCTACAACGTGCTCAAGGGCGATATGTCTCTGGTCGGTCCGCGCCCGGCATTGCCGGAAGAAGTGGCCCGCTATGGTTCCCTATATTCCGCCCGACTGCTGGTCAAGCCGGGCATCACCGGTCCGTGGCAGGTGTCCGGCCGGTCGGATCTTTCACAGGAGCAAAGCGAATATTTGGACGTCTCCTACATTGAGAATTGGTCCATCGCTGGAGATCTTGCGATTCTTGCCAAAACCGTGATGGTAATCTTCACTGGCCGTGGATCGTACTGAGCCAATAAGTGGGTTTTCTGTGATTTTCCCTCTGTTCTTGTGACGGAACAGAGGGAAATTTCATTTGGCGGCCGAAAAAAGGGGTGCCATGTGGCACAATAATGCGCTGGAATAGTCAAATTGAGTGCTTAATGATTTGAGGAGCAAAGCATGGGGCAACATGCTCAAGCAATACGGGAAAAACATACGGCACGGAATGTGACGCTTATTGTACTTGCGGTGCTGATCGTGCTACTTGCCATTGCTGCAGTGTTTGGTATGCAACTGTATAAGCAGGCAAAAAGCGTCAAGGCACACGAATCGCAAGCCATATCCTCACTATCCGCAATCAATGACCCTGCAAAGCTCAAGGATGCCGCCGCGTTGCAGGCGTCCATCGCGCAGGCTCAGCAGCAGACGGCGCAGGCCAAGCAGATTGCGCACGGTTCATTATGGAACGTGACTGCGAAAATGCCGTTCGTCGGCAGTGACATCGCCACTGTGCAAGGCATGACGGAAGTCGTGGACAATCTTGCACAGCAGACACTGCCATCGTTGACCACTGCGGTGCAACAGCTTGCCGGGGCCAATCTTTCCGGTGCGGAAGGGCAACTTAATCTGCAGCCAATCGCCGATGCGCAAGGTAACTTCGACAAGCTCAACCAGCAGGTGCAGCAGCAGAACAAGCAGTATAACAGTCTTGCCGAGCCGAAAATCGGCATGGTGAAGAAAGCCTATCAGCAGGGCAAGGACCAGCTTGACAATATCGCCGATTTGGTTGGACAGGTCAGCAACGCCACTCACATGCTGCCTTCCTTCCTCGGCCAGAACGGTGCCCGCACATACTTGCTGGCGGCACAGACCACATCCGAAACACGTTCCGGCGGCGGCTTGGTTGGCTCTCTCGGCACCATGACTGCGGATAATGGCAAAATCGCGGTGGGGGACTTCCACCCGAATGGTGAGTTCGTCAATGGCAACAACGGCACCGCTGAGGAACATGCGGTATTCAACAGGCCGTTGGGTTTCTCCTTCGACGTGCGAGACACCTTCGCGGTGCCGGATGTTTCCCGCAACGCGGAAATGCTCAACGCTTCATGGCAGCGTTCGCAATATGCCTGCAACATCGACGGTTTGATTTCCGTGGATCCGGTGTTCATCCAGAAAATGGTGGAGATCAACGGACCAGTCACCTTGTCCAACGGCACTGTGCTTACCGGCGAGAACACCGCCGAATACATGCTCAACACCATCTACAAAGACGTTCCTGTGGCACAGCAGGACGAATACTTCGAGTACATTGCCAAAACGGTGATGGACGGCGCTTTTGGCAACATGACTGTGGACAAGATGATGAAGGTGGCGCAAAGCATCGGTGATTTGGCCGAGAACCGCCACTTCTACGCCTACACGTTCCACGATGACGAAGCGAAGTACTTCCAAGGTGCTGGACTCGCCAAGAATGCGCCTGAGAGCGAGACCAATCCGGAAACGGGCATTTACATCAGCGAGCAGAATCCTTCGAAGATGGGTTGGTATATCGACCGTACCAGCGAAGTGACCAAGACAGGTGACAAGACCTACCACGTGAAGTACACGCTGACCAACCGTATGACTTCCACGGAAATGGCTACCTGCACGAGTTACATTCTCGGTGGTGAGCAGAAGGGCGTTGGTGGCGTGCCCGTGGCGCCGAGTGGCACATCCGCGCAGCGTGTGCTGATTTACGCGCCTGCAGGTGGTTCGATTGGATCAATCGCCGTGACCGGTGATGTGCGTGACCGTAGCAATGCCACCATGGACGGCAAGCCATTGAACTCCAGTATGGCGTACATCGCACCTGGCAAGAGCGTGACGTACGAGTTCGACGTGACCGTGTCTGACAAGGCCACGGCTGATATGAAGCTCGATCAGACGCCGTGTGGCAAAATGACCAATGATGTGAAATACAACTATTGAAATATGGCGCGGTAATTCTCGACATTATTGGTGCATGATTTCCTTGAATTCATCTCAATGAAAACTTGTTCAATGAAGTCTATGAATTATTGCTATATTCTTGGAAATACAGGGGGTATTTCTGCTGGAAAGCGGAGATACCCCCTATTTTATTAGTGAAAAAAGGGTGTATTTATGCGAATTGTTGTATTATATTGCATGTAATTAATATCCTATATTTTCAAGGGGTTGGCATGTCTGTTCTTGACGGATTTGAAGCAGTGGGAGAAAAGATCACCACCAATAAGATGACCATGACGGTCATGGAATCATCCGTTCGCTTTTCCAAAGGCGTGACCGAAGCGCTCGGATGCCCGGCATACGTGAAATTGTTGGTGAATGACAAGCAGAAGAAGATCGCAGTCCAGGCATGCAACGCCAAAGACGAGAACGCCATCAAGTTCTGCAAGACCAAGCGAAGCAAGGCCGATGGCGTCGACTCTGACGCTGCAGGAAAGGCTTCTTCCGTGACCGTGCGTACCACCGATGTGCTGGTAGCGGTGCAGAAGTATTTCACTTTCCCGCCGGTCGCAGACGACCAGATCGCCTATTTCGCCATGGATGGCGAGTCCTACCCGGATGAGAAGGTTGTCATTTTTGCTGTGGCCGATGCTGCAAAGGGTGTATCCGGCAAGCGCGGTCCCCGCAAAGGTTCGCATCATACGGCCAAAGATGGCGAGTAAGTGAACAATATTCCGCTCAGCTTGAAAAATCGCATATAGTACAGTTCTCTTGATGTGAGTGCTGTACTATATGCAGTATCTTGATAGGCTGTGCGAAACGTCCATAAACGCTAATAATGAGTACGTATGCATCCAGCCCAAAAATCCTGAAAAAGGGAGCTTGGAATGAATGTGGCAGGTAGTGGGCGTGTAGGATCTTCGTTCAGTATTCGAGTCGCTCAAAATAACGTGCTTGGTTGGCGATGGACGGTGGAAAAAGAGCATGACGGCTTTTTCGAGCCCGTTGCGTCTGGCCGTTCGCTCACGCGTAAGATGGCCAAAAGGGCCGCGATAAAAGCGATGAATGAATTGCGTGCATAAACAACCGTAACGCCATGAATGGCCTGCATCTTTCCATATGAAATATAAAAGAGGCATATAAGACAGGAGAGGCTCCGCACAATGTGTGCGGAGCCTCTCCTGTCTGAAAAACTAAAACTCAGTAGCAGTGGTTGGCGAGCCAGTAGGTGTAGGCGCCCTGGATGGAGCCGTAGCGCTGTGCGCAGTAGCCCCAGAACCACTTGAGCTGGGTCTGATAGTTGGTGGCCCAGTCAGCGCCGGCGCTCACCATCTTCGAACCGGGCAGAGCTTGCGGCAGGCCGTAGGCACCGGAAGACGGGTTCGTGGCGGAAACATTCCAACCGGATTCGTGGGAAATGATGTACACGGTCGCGGTGAAATCAGCCTCGGAATAGCCGCTGGACAGCAGATAATCGTGAGCCCACTGCTGCATTTCGCCAGCCGGCACGGTGGTGCCGATCGACGCTGCGGCCGCGGACGGCGTGGACGAGGAGCCGGTGCCGACGAGGATCACCTTGTCGGTCGGAGCCTTCTTCACGAAAGAGCTGATCATATTGGAAGACATGACCTTGCCGCCGGACTTGGTGACGAGGTTCGTGGTCTCCATAACACCGTTCGCGCCTTCGGTCTCGACCTTCTCCTGGCCCTTCGGCAGGCTGGAGGTCTCCTTCTTGACCGTGTTGAATGCGATATCCGTATCAGACATCTCAACGGAAGCGCCGGCACGTTCGATCTTGATGACGGTGTTCTCGTTCACCTTCGTATCCAAAGACGGGGAAACGGTGTCTTCCGTATCAAGGGTGATGTCGCCCGCGTCAAGCACGGACTTCACGTCGGTGAAATGCATGCCGGGAACCACGCGGGTCTTGCCGTTGATCTTCACGGTGACGTACGAAGTATCTCCGGAAAGCGCCTCACGGGCGTTGCCACGGGAGGCTTCGATGCTGTCGGTGACGGAATACGCGGTGACCTGCTTGGCAGGAGACTTCTCCGCGGTGGCGTACAGATTATGCGACACGATGCCGCCAGTGGCCAACAGCCCCACTGCCGCAACCGTTGCGACAATCTTCACCATCTGAGATTTGCCCGGCAAGGCAAACGTAGTTGGTTGGGCATGTTTCTTATGGCTAGCCATTCTGCTCCTACATCGGGTACAATTCCTCGGCGGATTCCGTGCCTAGGGCACGGCGCACAACCGCTAGGGTTCCGCCGGAATGCGCGCAACTGCATATAGTCTACCGCACCCCAAGGAACTTGAAGATAACGTATGCAACGCGCAGGCGACGGGCCGAATCATCGTTCCGACTGACTACTTGGCGTTTTCACTTTGGCGTCTCCGCTGGAAGCGGTGTTCCCATCGGAAGCGGCCGCATCCATATCCAACGCCTTGGCCTGGCTGATCAGATCATCCAAATCGGAAGCGCGCAACGCGCCGGCCTGTTGGAAGATGATCTGCTGCTTCTTGACGACCATCAGCGTCGGCACTGCCTGAACCTTGGCCGCGGCGGCCAGATCGGGATTCTGATCGATATCCACCTTCGCGAAATAGACGTCCGGATTCGCCTCGCTTGCCTTCTCGAACGTTGGGCCGAATGCACGGCACGGACCGCACCACGTGGCCCAGAAATCCACGAACACTAGATCATTGGATTCGACGACCTGGTTGAAATCCTGCGAAGTGACTGCATGCGTTGCCATATGCGTTCCCCATTCCCCGGCTTACGCTATAAGCCGATTTCAAAAACAATATCGTGCAATGCTGCGCAATATTGCGAAAGACCGTTTGCGAAAAGTATATAGCCGCACGCCACGCAAACACACTGCCGCACCCGATTGCGCTATGGGAAGAATCGGAAGCACGTGACATTCACATGCCGTGCGTGATAATGGAACCATGCCAGTGATGAATGATGAAGTGCCCGACGAGGGCGATTTCGACGCCAACCGCCATCGCGGGGAATTCGACGACATTACGCCGGAGGATTTCATCCGCGGAATGGGCAACCCTCCGGGATGGCTCCCATCGGACGAAATCAACCGCATGCGCCACGAAATACCGATTCCGTACGTCGTGGTCGTGCCGGTGCGCACCGACGATCTCGGCAGGGTGGCGCAAATCGGCTCGCTGCTGCGCGTCACTGACGACGGCGGTATCGAACGCACATTGATCGCCGGACGTGTGCTCTATCACGAATCGTTGCGTGAAGCGGTGGCGCGCAACGTCGCAAAAGATTTGGGCGATATCGCCCTGCCGCAGCTGCCGATCAGCCTGCAGCCGTTCACCGTGGCCGAATTCTTCCCGACACCCGGCCTATCCGACTATTACGATCCACGCCAACATGCGATCGCGCTGTGCTACGTGGTGCCGATCGCCGGCGATTGCAAGCCGCAGGACGAGACGCTCGATGTGGAATGGGTCGACCCGTCCGGCGACATGCTCGACACCTTCGTCGGGCAGATGGCCAATGGTTACGGCACCATCGTGCGGCAGGCGCTCGCATGGACCGGCAAGTAGGACAAGCCGCGCAAGCGGGGCAAAAGCCAAGCAAACTAGGCGAACAGGCAGATAGGGGAGGATTAGAAAAAAATATGGCGATTGAACTGAACAACAACATATATACGGACGGCGGCAACGATACCGAAACCACGCCGGTGGTGCTCGTGCACGGCTTCCCGGTGGACCACCGCATGTGGGACGAGTGCGCGGCGGCTTTACGCGACCAAGCTGTGAAACAAGGCGTGAAACCATTTGCGATCTGGGCTCCGGACATGCCCGGCGCCGGCGAAGGACCGATTCCGTCCGACGAAGACAGCGGCGGCAAGGACGCCGACGGCGCGTTCCCATACGGACTGGACCGCATGGCGGACGCGTACGTGGACCTGCTGCACGCCGCCGGCTACAGCAAAGCCATCTGGGTGGGCCTGTCGATGGGCGGCTACCTGATTCTCGACATCCAACGCCTGCAACCGGAAGCGGTGGCGGCGCTCGCCCTGTGCGACACGAAAGCCGACGCCGACTCCGCCGACATGCGATTGAAGCGCGTCGCAATCGCCACCGACTGCGAAACGACTGGCACACACGAGCCGGTCATGGGATTCGCCGTGCCGTCGGAAGCCGACTCCACCGTGAAACAGTCGGACGCCTACTGCAGGCAGTTCGAAACGTGGATCAACGAACAGCCCGCCGACGGCATCGCCTGGCGCGAACGCATGGCCGCTGGCCGTCCCGACCTGAACGACGTGCTGCCGAACATCAACGTGCCAGTCGCAGTAATCTGCGGCGACAAGGACCCGTCCAGCCCGCCGGCAGTGATGAAGCCGGTCGCCGACGCGATGACGAAAACCGACGTGACGATGACGGTGATCGACGACTGCGGCCACTTCAGCGCGTACGAACACCCCGACCAGGTGGCCGCCGCGTTGCTGGAACTGGTGAAGCGAGTCGGCTGAGCCGGCTGCGACGATTATCTGTGGCAGACCATCCGGCGTATCGACAAGATATAGAGAAAATATATAAAACGTATATACGAAATATGTACTACGTATGTATAACGAATATATTCCGTATATAACACGCATGAAAGAGGCAACACAACCATGAGCGTGTTCTCACCACTGGCATTGACGCAGACCCTGCCATTCCTGCCACTCGCCCAAGGAGACATCGACTACGAAGTGGCACGACGCGGCGAACCCGACCTGTTCGCCAAAGTCCTGGCGGAACCGGCAACGAAAGTCATCCTCGTCAAAGACGGCAAAGTGGCCGTGCCGCACGGCCAAGGCGCCATCGCCGACTACGCCAACGTGAAAATGCGCCTCGCCCAACTGCCGGGCGCGTACGTTGCCGCGGAACTCGAATCGCACCCATCGGCGCTCGCCATATTCCTCGGCTCGTACGGCGGACGATTGGGTGAGCACGTCGTCGCCGTGGACGTGACGCACGTCCAGCCGAACGATACGACGATTACGGCTGCGACGGCTCGCAGCGGGGGAGCGGACGACGCGTTCGCCGAAGTGCCGGCGCATGAATCGCAGGAAAACGCGAAATCGCTGCTGGAAAGCGCGGCAACCCGATTCGACTGGGTGGACCTGCGCGGATTCGCACCCCACGCCAGCGCACGCGAAGCCGGACAGGCAACCTCCGCCATCTCGCTCAGCATGTGGCACGCCCGGCAGCGTCACTGCCCGACGTGCGGCGCGCCCGTCGAACCGGCGCTCGGCGGCTGGGCTCAGCACTGCACGAACGATGAGGATGGCAATCGTTTGCTGTTCCCCCGAATCGAGCCAGCGGTGATCACCGCGATCGTCGACCATGATGACCGTCTGCTGCTGCAGCACAACAGCGCATGGCGCAACAACGGCCTGTACTCGGTTTCGGCCGGATTCGTGGAGGCTGGCGAAAACCTGGAGCACGCATGCCGGCGCGAAGCCAAAGAGGAAGTCGGCATCGAAATAGGCGAACTCAAATACCTCGGCTCCCAGCCGTGGCCGTTCCCCTCGTCTCTCATGATGGCGTTCAAAGGCGTGGCGGTCACCACCGACGTGCACGTGGACGGCGAGGAAACGTTGCAGGCGCGTTGGGTCACACGCGACGAATACATGAGCGAACTGGTTTCGGGACGTATGGAGGCTCCGGGCAAAGCCACGATCGCACGCTACATGATCGAGGAATGGCTCGGCCACGACCTGCCGTGACAAGACCTGCCATTAAAAGGTGGTATCGGCTGAGCCTGTCTTTGGGGCGGTTGCCGGGGGAGCTTGTTTAGGTATTCGTTTGGGCACTCGTCTGCGTATCATGCTGCATGGTATGTACCGTTAAGAGAGTGAATGAGGAAACCACATACATGTCTGATAGAAGTGGGCAGAACGATACGGACAACAGCTTCGCCGGCATCTCGTTTGAAGGGGTGAATGCCGTGCCGCCGCAGTCTGGTGAGAACGGCGATACGATCAATCTTGCCGACGTGGCCGATGTGTCCGAACAGGATGACGTGTCCAACGCCGCCACCGAGACCATGCCGCCGTTGAATTTCGCATCGGACCAGACCCAGCCGTTCCAGTCATTCCCGACGGCCGGTGCCGCCGAAACCACGCCTGCCGGAACTGTCCCCAACGGAGCTGTTCCCACTGGTGCCATTCCTACCGGTGACATGCCCTCATCCACGCCCGCTCCCGCCATTCCCGTGCTCACCATGCCGGTCGAAGGAGAAGCCGTCGTGGCCAAGAAACGCAAACTGCCGCTGATTATCACCGGAATCGTGCTCGCCGTACTGGTGGTCGCCGCGATCGCCGGCTTCTTCACCGCACGCTGGTACTTCCAAGACAAGGCCGCGCCGGGCGTGACCTTCGGCGGAACCAGCGTGGCCGGACAGACCGCCGACCAGCTGAAAAACACGGTGACGGCCGCCGTGAAGAACACCACCGTGAACATCAAGGACGGCAACGGCAACAGCGCTTCCGGCAGCCTGAGCGACCTCGGCGTGAGCTACAACGTCGACAAGACGGTCACGGAACTGCTCGCCGCCAAGCACCAGACCAACGGCGCACTCGAATACATCAACGAAGTCAACCCGTTCGTCAAGAAGAACGTGCCGCTGAACGCCAAGTCCAACAAGCTGGCCCTCAGAACGTTCGTCACCGACAAATTCGTGCAGGACACCGACCGCGCGGTACCGTCCACCGCATCGTACGATGCCCACGCGCGCGCCTTCGTCGCAGTGGAAGGCCGCGGCGGCAGGTCCCCGAAAGTGGACAACGTGATCGACACGGTCGCCAAAGCAATCGCGAACCCGGGGCACAGCGGCAGCGTGACGATCACGTACGAAACCATCGACGTGCCGGTCGCACTGCCTGAAGCCCAAAACGTGGCCGACCAGGCAAACGCGCGACTGAACGCGCCGATCGTGCTGGACAACGGACAAGGCAAGACCTTCCAGATTCCAGCCGAAGTCGTGGCCTCATGGCTGAAAACCGACGCCGACCTCGAACACGGCACGCTTTCGCTGTCCTACGATGACAACGCCATCACCAACTACGTGCAGCAGCAGGTCCCGGCCCAGCTCAACCAGGACGCGGTCGACCAGGAAGACGCCGTCGACAACAGCGGCAAAGTGCTGGCCACCATCGTCAAAGGCGTGAACGGCGTGAAGGTCAAGAACATGGAGGCGCTCGCACCGAAGATCGGCGAAGCTCTCAAAAACGGCCAAGGCGCCACCATTCCGGTGGACGGCGACGTGCAGAACTTCAAAACCGTGCAGAAGAAGAGCGAATACCGCATCGTGGTGGACCGTACCGCGCAAACCGCCACCGTGTACCACAACGACGAGGCCGTCAAGACCTTCCCGGTGTGCACGGGCACCACCGGCAAGCACGAAACCGACCTGGGCACCTTCTACATCTACCTAAAGTATCAGATCCAGGACATGACCGGCCTGAACGACGACGGCTCGCGCTACCTGTCCAAGGGTGTGAAGTGGGTAAGCTACTTCTACGGCGGCGAAGGCTTCCACACGGCAAGCTGGAACAATTACGGCATCGCCCACGGCGACCCGACGCACTACGGCTCCCACGGCTGCGTGAACATGTACGAAGCCGATTCCAAGTGGATCTACGACAACTGTCCGGAAGGCACCATCGTGCAGGTAGTCGGCGCCATGCCATCCGGACCGGTACGCTGACCCGTTACGCGTGGCGCGGGTGCGCGGCGTTCGCATACGCCGTACAATGGGCGGCATGAGCGAAGCAAACGATAGCAAAGTGAACCTCGACGTGCCCGAGCACCTCGAATACTCCGACGAGCACGTGTGGGTGGATTCCTCCGTTGAACCCGCCATGGTGGGCGTCACCGAATACGCCACCGAACAGTTCGGCGAACTCGTGTACATCGATTTGCCTGAAGTCGGCACGCAGGTCGAAGCTGGCGACGAAGTGGCGGAATTCGAATCCTCCAAGGCGGTCACCGCGCTGGTCTCGCCGGTGGCTGGCACCATCCGCTACGTCAACAACGAGGCTGCGGACGATCCGAACATTGTGACGGACGATCCGTACGGCGAAGGTTGGATTTTCAAGATCGAGCTTGAGGATGACGAGCCTGACCTGCTTAGCGCTGACGAGTATGCCAAGATTGTGGCTGACTGAATAGCACGGACGTCTAGTTTTAATTACGGCTGCGGCCGGCGGGTGCGATGCGCGGCACACTCAAGGCCGTTCGGCCGGGCTTACGGTCGCGCATCGCACCCGCCGGCCGCAGCCTTTTTATGGGAAGTGCCTTGCGGGGCCCTGAAAGTTCCCTGATTTTCTCGGTGGCGTTACTGTTTGTTCGAACGCGACCCCTATAGTGGGCATATGAGTGAAATTCAGCCGTTGCCGCAGTTTCCGCCGCAGCGTGCGCCACAGCACGACCAGCAGCGCGAACAGCAGCGTATGGGGGAGCGGATGGACGATTCTTGCGACGACATGCCCACCGTGCCGATTCCGGCACGCAAGGTGGTCACCACCTTCGACGCGGCCTCCAGGCATGAGCGTCTTGAAGTCAAGCCGCCGCTGATCAGGCTGTTCCGCCGCACGGTCACCAAAGCATTCAGCGTCTGGCTGAAATTCTCGACCGCATTGGTGCGGTCGCTCGACTGGTATCCACGTGTCGAACCCTACGTCGGCTACGGCACCGAACATTACTCCCGACTGATCTGCCGTACCGTATACGGACCGTTCAAACGGCAGGCCGGCCGCCTGATTCGCGGCATCCGTGGCATGCTGATGGTGCCGTCCCCGCATACCAAAGTGCGGATCGCCATCGATGACGTGCCCATCGAAACCGTGCAGGTGGGCGCCTCGGAAGTATACGACGCGATCGACAGCAATCCTGATATTTCCAGCGAATTCGCGGCATCCGACGATGCCGGCTACCTCGACCTCGTGGCCGAGCATTCGCTCGAACCGGGCATCCACAACGTCTCGTACAAAGTGCGCAGCCGCAAGCCGGTCAACGCCAATCTTTTCACCATTCCCAGCGGCACCAAAGTGGGCGTGATCTCCGACGTGGACGACACCATCATGGTCACGCAGGCGCCGCGTCTGATGAAGGCCGCCTACAATCTGCTGCTGCTTAATCCGCGCAAAAAAGTGCCGGTGGCCAGCATGAACCTGCTGTTCAACCGCATCGCGGACATGTTCCCGGACGCGCCGTTCTTCTACCTGTCCACTTCGCCATGGAATGTGGAAAGCTCGATCCGCCATTTCATTACGAACCACGGTTTTCCGGAAGGGCCGCTGCTGCTGCGCGACCTTGACCCGAGGCCGAAAACCTTCATTCCGTCGGGCGTGCAGCACAAGCTTGAATACGCCGAGCAGCTGATGGCGGATTTTCCCGATATGAAGTTCATTCTGATCGGCGACGACGGGCAGAAGGATCCGACCACATACGCCACGATCGCACGCCGCTACCCGGGGCGTGTGCTGGCGATCGGCATCCGGCAGCTGTCACCGCGCGAAGTGACCGGCAATTTCGGTTCCGTCGCCGGGCGCGTGGCCACGCAGCCGATGCCGGTCACCGACGTGCCGGTATTCACGGGAACGACCGGATCGAACATCATGAAAACCATGCTGCCGTTCCTGAAACAACAGATGGGCGTCTGACTTTTTCGTA
>OGYH01001041.1_pt1 | contig 27320 bp, 20 predicted proteins | sample 1576511 | NCBI WGS metagenome assembly OGYH01 (sample SAMEA3541522, study PRJEB24748) | human gut metagenome | biome: human gut; feature: human-associated habitat; material: faeces | place: China | collected 2012
AGGGGATGTCGCATTAAGAATAAATACTGCAATATATTGTGTTGATTTTTATTTTTCAAAACAATATATCATGCATAAAAATTTTAGTGCGACACCCCCATTTATTTTTTAAATAAACGGATTATAAAAACGTCCACCATTACTTATGGTTGCCATAATAGCTATTATTAATATAATACTAACTACTAAAATAGTTATGTAATCTCCTAACTTAAATGGTCTTCCATTATACCATGTACGTTTTTTATTGCTTCCAAATGCTCTTAACTCCATAGCTGAGCTTATAGCTTCTATTCTATCTAAACTAGAAAATATTAATGGCATTAATATTGAAGCTGAATTTTTAATTCTTTTTGTAAGCTTTTCCTTTTTAGACATATCAATTCCTCTAGCTTGTTGTGCAAATGATATATCTTGATAATCTCTTTGTACATCTGGTATATATCTTAATGCTATAGAAACTGAATATGCTATTTTATAACTTACTCCTATTTTATTTAATGATGCTGCAAATTCACTTGGATTAGTTGCAACCATAAATAATAATGCCATTGGTATTATAGAAAAATATTTTAATGTTATATTAAACTGATAAAATAATTGTTGTGCTGTTACTGTATATGGCCCTGCAATCTTAAATAAATCATTTCTACTTCCATATATTTGAACACCTTCATATGGTGAAAATATAAAAATAGCAATATTATTTAATAATAAAAATATTAATATAAAATATAAAACAAATGAAACTTGTTTAAATTTCACCTTTGAAATTTTAAATACAATTATACTTATAACAAACATTCCTAAAAGTACACGAGTATCATATGTAATCATAGAAGCTACTGCCCATATTATTAATGCAATTAACTTCGATGCTCCTGTTAGCTTATGAATCGGTGAATCTATATCTGAATATCCAATCATCGTACTCATATTTCCCTAACCCTCCTATCATAATCAATAAACTTTTTAACAAACATCCTAGGGTTTTCTAAGTTAGCTTTTACAGCTAATTCATATAAAGATGTTTCTTTTAAATTTGCATTAATAATTACTTCTTTATCTGTAAGTACATTAGCTGCTATATCATCAGCTAACTTTAACCCATTAGATAATACAATTGCTCTATTTGTATATTCAAGCATTAAATGCATATCATGAGTTATCATTACAATAGTTACACCTTTTTTATTTAATTCCTTTAAGAATTCCATAATTTCTGTGTAATGTTTAAAATCTTGACCAGCTGTAGGTTCATCTAAAATAATAACTTCCGGATTTAATACTAATATAGATGCAATTGTAACACGTTTCTTTTGTCCAAAACTTAAAGCAGAAATTGGCCAATTACGGAATTCATATAATCCACAAACTTTTAATGTTTCAAATACTCTATTTTTAATTTCCTCTTCTGAAACGCCCCTAACTTTAAGTCCTAAAGCTACTTCATCAAAAATCATTGTTTTTGAAATCATTTGATTTGGATTTTGCATAACAATACCTATCTTTTCTGCACACTCTTTAATAGTATCATTAATTAAATCTCTGCCTTCAAATAATATTTGACCTTCAGTTGGTTTATAAAAACCACATATAAGCTTAGAAATAGTAGATTTACCAGCACCATTTCTTCCTACAATACTAACCATTTCACCCTTGTTAATTTTAAAAGAAACACCATGTAAAATTTCTTTTCCACTTTCATAAGAAAACTTTACATCTTTCATTTCTAAAATAGTATTTTCAGTTTTAGCAGCATTATCTTCAGGTACACCTTCATACCACTTCTTTAAATTTTCTCTACATTTATCTATATTTAAAGTATCAATATGCTCTGGATGCATATCTGGAGTAATTGTACATCCTGCATATTTTAATGCTGTAATATATAATGGCTCACGTATTCCAGTTTCCACTAATAAGTTAGAACTTAATAATTGTTCTGGTGTTATATCTGCAGCTATTTTTCCTTCATTTACAACTATTATTCTATCAACTGAGCAATGTAATACATCTTCTAATCTATGCTCTATAATTAAAATAGTTTTCTTTGTCTTCTTTTGAATATCATCAATTAATTCAATTGCACTTTTTCCTGTTGCAGGATCTAAGCTTGCAAGTGGTTCATCAAATAATAAAATATCTACATCACCAACCATTACACCTGCTAATGTAACACGTTGTTTTTGTCCCCCTGATAAACTATATGGTGCAGAATTTAAATGAGTATCTATTCCCACTATTTCTGAAACTATTTTAACTTTTTCTTTCATTTCTTCTTGAGATACACAATCATTTTCTAATTTAAAAGCTATATCTTCTCCAACTGTTAATCCTATAAACTGTCCATCTGGGTCTTGAAGTACAGTACCTACTGAATTTGATAATTCAAATATACTCATTTCTTTAGTTTCTTTTCCTTTAACCTTTAAACTTCCTGAAATTTCTCCTTCATTAGAAAAAGGTACTAACCCATTTATACAATTAGAAAGAGTGCTTTTACCTGACCCTGATGGTCCTACTATAAGCACCTTTTCTCCTTCATATATAGTTAAATTTATATTTTTTAATGTTGGCTTTGCTTGAGCTCTGTATTGAAAAGAAAAATCCACGAACTCAATTACAGGTTTTTTCATAGCAAATCTCCTCGTTTTTATGTATAGTGAAATCTATTAATTATGTATAGTGAAATCTATTAATTATTATTTAATTCTATAATATACAACATCTTATAATTTATTTATTAAAATTTCATTCATAACAAAATTAAGTAATAATCTACATTAAAGATAATACTATATTTTTAATCATATGTATATTCTGAAACAACTTTTATTTTAAATACTATTAAAAATACCAGAGACATAAATACTCCGGTATTTTTAATAAATATTATTCTCTATCTAAGCTTCCCTTCTTAACTCTAGTCTTAGAATAAGTATATAATAATATAGTACCTAATACTCCAACTGTAATTGCATTTGAAGTTCCAGCTACAGCACCTTGTAAATAAACCTTTTTTGCTGGTTCTGCATATATAACTATATCTAATGTAGGTGCTATTAAAAGCCATGCTATTGCATTTGCTACAACTTGGTAAATATTAAATATTATCATTTCTTTTTTACCAAAGTTACCTTCATTAACTTTTAATTTCTTCCATGATAAACCTATAATAAGGCCTACAACAGCTGATGCAATAACCCAGCTAAACCATGGTGACCCAACAAACACTAAGTCTTTTAATAAATGTCCTATAAACCCAATAGCAACACCTGCAATTGGTCCATATAAAACTGCCATCAATGCTAAAAATGCATAACATGTTTCAATATTAGTATTTGGTATTCCTGATGGTATAGATCCAAAACGACCTAATATCATAAATACTGCTGCACCAATACCTATAGCTACAATTGTTTTAATTGATAGCTTATTCCCCATATTGTGTTTCCTCCTCCTAAATATACTATATGATATTTAAAATTTTATTCATAAACTACTCTTGGAGCTTTTCTTATAGAAATTATCCAATTAGTTCCTGTCTGTATATTATATGCTTTTGAGAAAGAACCTTGATTTATAGCAACTGCTAAATTATCTAATGAATTAACATATACTAAAGTTTCTCCAACATGAACATCTGCAAATGATTTTGCATATATCATTATATTTCTGTATACTTCTCTTGTATCATTTTTTATTGAAACTTCTACTCTATCGCCATAACTTATTCCTAAACTAACAAATAATTCTCTGCCTATATTAGTCCAAAGGCTTCCAAATCTAACATCTAAAACATCAATTGTTCCAGTTACTATATCATTTTCTTTAGTTGATTCAACTACTGGTAATTCAACTATTTCTTCAACTGGAATTTCTGGTCCTACTTGTTCAAAACTAATAACTCCTGAAGCAAGTCTTGCTCCTGTATAAGCATATATATCTCTTCCATGGAATGTATATGATGCACCTGAATTAGGTAATCTATTTATAGTTTCATCTATTTCTCTTGCCTCTACAATTCCACACATACGCTTAATATGAGTTAATGTTCCATTATCCGGTGTTATTATATATTGTCCAGTTGAAGTTTTAACTCCTATACTTTTTCTATGTGAACCAACACCTGGATCTACTACAGAAACAAATACACTTTCTTTTGGCCAATAAACTACTGTTTGTATTAACCTGTATGATGCTTCCCAAATATTATATTGTGGTATTTCATGAGTTAAATCAAATAACTGTAATGTCTTATCTACAGAATATGCAACTCCATACATAGCACTAACTGCCCCATCTGCAATACCAAAATCTGATTGAAATACTAAAGCATTTTTCATAAATATAAGCCTCCAAAAATTTTGTCGAATTTAATTACAACTTTAGTATAAACACGAACTTTATTTAAGTCAACTTTTTTTTCGTTCGTTTTTATACGAATATTATTCTTTTTTATTCTTTCAAGCAATACTTATTAATTATACTTTTTTATTAATTTATAGTCAATATTTTTATCTCTTATCTAGTTAACTCTTCTTAGGAAAATATTTCATGTAAATATAAAAAATTTTCTTATTTTAAAGTTTTATTTAAGTAATAATACAATTCAAGCTTATAAAATAATTTTATTATTTAATATAAAAACTCAGTAGTTAATAAAATGAACAACTCCATTTCTCCTTGACATAGATTGTTCAAAACCACTGAGTTTTTATTTTATATATTTATATTTTATTAATTAATAACATGTGTCCCTTCACCAATATTACTTGTATAAAATGATGGTTTAATTTTTGTAACATCTTCATATGCACATGATACTTTTTCTTTAAATTCATCTATCTTAGAATTATTTACTAAAGCAATTGCACATCCTCCAAAACCAGCACCTGTCATTCTAGCACCTATGCACCCTTCAATTTTTAATGCTTCATGAACTAAAGTATCAAGATGCAGTCCTGTAACTTCATAATCATTTTCAAGAGACATATGTGATGCTGTTAAAAGCTTTCCAAAACCTAATATATCATTATTCTTAAGCATTTCCATGCTCTTTTTAACTCTTTCATTTTCAGTAATTACATGTTTTGCTCTTTTTTTTATTGTTTCATCAGTAATAAAGTTTTCCACCTCTTCTAAAGTTGCTTGGCATAAGTTTTCTAACTTTTCTTCTTTATTATTATTTATAATTTCAAGTGCTTTTTCACACTCAGCTCTTCTTTCATTATATTTTGAATCTGCAAGTTCTCTTCTTTTATTTGTACTCATTATTACTAAACTATATTCTCCTAAATTTAATGGAGCATATTCATAATAAAGTGATGCACAATCTAAAAGTATTGCCTTATCCTTCTTTCCTATTGCAACTGCAAATTGATCCATTATTCCACAATTAACACCAACAAATTCATTTTCTACCCTTTGACAAAGCTTAGCTATTTCAACTCTATCAATTTGTTCTGGATTTTCTAAATACAATATAATATATGCCATTAACACTTCTAATGCTGCTGAAGATGAAAGTCCAGCTCCATCTGGAATATTACTATATAAAACAATATCCATACCTTGTACTTCACAACCTAAATCCTTAAGTGCTTTAATAACTCCTTTAGGATAATTACCCCAATCATCTTCTTTCTTATATTTTAATTCCTCATCTAAATTTATTACAACTTCACCTGCAACATTTTTAGATCTCATTCTTATCTTACTATCATCTCTCAATGCTATTGCAGCAAAAATACCCACAGTAAGTGCACCTGGAAATACAAATCCACCATTATAATCTATATGCTCTCCAATTAAATTAACTCTTCCCGGAGATAAAAAAGTTTTTATTTCTCTATTATCTTCACCATATTCATTTTTAAATAACTTTATCATTTCTTCTCTATTCATATCAATCTACCCCTTTTTTTAGTTTGTAGTTTTGGTTCAAATTCAGCTTAGGCTGAATTTAGCAAGTTTCAAGTGACAAGTTTCAAGTGGCAAGTTATGGTTGAAATTCCGTAGGGAATTTCTTAAAAATATATTCTCAGAAACTCCCTAAGGAGCTTCATCCTTAACTACTAACTACTAACTACTCACTAGTTTATAGCTTCGGTATAAATTCAGCTTAGGCTGAATTTACAAAAATATATTAACTTGTCACTTGTCACTTATCACTTGCCACTATATTACTTTATTTAAGAACTTATTAAATCCTTCTTGTCCTTTTTCATTTCTTTTAAATACCCCGGCATCTTCTAATACCCTTGAAAATATAATTCCAACTTCTTTTTTTATTAATTCTTTTGCTTCTAAGTAATTTAATGATAAGTTTTCACTTAACATTTTTTCTATCCATGGAATGTGCTTATTAATTTCTTCATTACTTTGTGCCTTTTCCCTGTTGTATGATATTTCACCACATAAAATATTTGCTATAATATCTAGTTCTTTTTCTAATCTACCTGGTAAAACAGCTAGTCCCATAACTTCAATTAATCCTATATTTTCTTTCTTTATATGATGAAGTTCCTTATGTGGATGGAATATTCCATCTGGATGCTCTTCTGAAGCTCTATTATTTCTTAAAACAATATCTATTTCAAAAGCTTCATCTTTTCTTCTTGCTATTGGTGTAACTGTATTATGAGGAGTATCTCCTGTAAATGCTAATATTTCATTTTCTTCATCTGAATATTTTTTCCATGCTTCAAACATATCCATAGTAGCATTTATAACTTCATTTTTATCCTTTCCCTTTATCCTCACTACTGACATAGGCCATTTAACAATTCCAATTTCAAGATTTTTATACTTACTACTTTCGTAATATTTTTCAACCTTAGCTTTTTCCATTGGAAATTCATGTCTTCCACCTTGATAATGATCATGTGTTAATATAGATCCCCCAACTATTGGTAAATCAGCATTTGAACCTATAAAGTAATGTGGTAAAACTTCTGTAAACTCAACTAATCTTTCAATTGAATTTTTAGTTAATTTCATTGGTTCATGTTCTCCACTAAAAACAATACAATGTTCGTTATAATAAACATATGGAGAATACTGAAGGAACCAGTCCTTGTTTCCTAAAGTCATAGGTATGATTCTATGATTTTGTCTTGCTGGATGATTTATCCTTCCTGCATACCCTACATTTTCTTTACAAAGTAAACATTTTGGATAAGTTAATTGTTTCATTAATTTTGCCTTAGCAATTTCTTTTGGATCTTTTTCAGGTTTAGATAAATTAATTGTTATTTCCAAATCACCATATTCAGTTTGTACTGGCCACCAAAGATTTTTAGCTATTCTTTGTGTCATAATATAATTAGATGATTTGCTTAAATCATAAAACCAACTTGTTGCTTTTTCTTTAGATTCATTTTCATATTTATTGTAAAATTCCTTTACAATTTCACTTTCCCTAGGCATTAATAATCCCATAATTCTTGCATCAAACAAATCCCTATATGTTGTTGTGTTTTCTTCTATCAATCCTGCCTCAACTGCATAATCTAAAATATTATTTAATATTTTTACTGGTGTTTCTTCAGATACTTCTTCTACTTCTCCTTCAAATGGTGATTCAAGCTTTAATAAATCAATTAATGCATTTCTAGTTGGAATTACATCCCACTTAGAAATCATATTCTTTTTTAAAGCAAATTTTAAAAGTCTTTCAATTTCATATCCAATATTATTCATAATCTCACCCATTTCTATCTATTTTATTACCATATAATTAATTAATTTTCATACCATTAAATAGCTCTTGTATAACTAATGTTGATGCACCAACTACAGCTGCATCTCTTCCTAGCATACTTTTAATTATTTTTACATTTTCACTTGAAAGTTTCATTCCTCTATTTTTTACAATTTCATTTAATGTTTCAATTGCATAAAATGTATTTTCAAAAATTTCACCAACTACTACTATTGCTGTAGGATTTAATATATTTATTAAATTAGTAATTGCTATTCCTATATATCTTGAACTTTCTTTTATTATTGAAATTGCAAGTTCATCTTCTAGCTTAGCAGCATAACATATATCATCTATAGTTAAATCATTAATATCTTCTTTAATATCCTTTAATATACTATTAGCACCTTGTTTAATAAGTTTTATAGTTTTTTTAGTAATATTGTTATTAGATGATACTGTTTCTAAACATCCATAATTCCCACAATTACACTTTTCTCCATCGCCATCTACAACTATATGTCCTATTTCTCCAGCACTAAAATCAACTCCATAATAAGGCTTATTGTTTATAATGATTCCAGCACCTATACCATTAGATATATTTAATGTTACAAAATTTCCTATATTCTTAGTAATTCCAAACCAGCTTTCACCTAAAGCCATTGCTCTAACATCATTATCAACATAAACATTTAAATTTAATTCATTTTCTAATGCCTTTTTAATATCTTTGTCCTTCCAATCATAATATGGCGAATATATTGAGATTCCTGTTTTAGCGTTTACTATTCCATGTAATGCAACCCCTGCACCTAATATTTTTTCTTTATTAATATTACTTTCTTTTATAACTTCATTAATTAAATTAACTAACTTTTTAAAAACAAAATCATAATCATATCTTTCTTCACTTATTTCAATAGATTTTTTTAATATAATGTGAGCTGAAAGATTAGTTATGACTACATCAATTACTCCTACTCCTATGCCTACTCCTATTACATATCTGGCATTAGGATTTAATTCTAATATTATTGGAGGCCTTCCCCCACTTGATTCTCCTATTTTACATTCAACTAAATATCCATCTTCAATTAATATTTTAGTTATATTAGTAACACTTGCTGGAGTTAATCCTGTTATTTTTGCTACATCTGCACGAGATAAACTTCCATTATCCCTAATTATCTTAAGAACTGCTGAAACATTCATTTGCTTCATAAGTTCAAAACTACCTTTTACTACTTTATTCATTGCACCACTTCTTTATTAATTATTTTAATAAAGTCTCCAAAAAATTTTTTCTTTTATTTAAGACCTATGAAATTGTTTTCTTAATTAAATTTTATCATATCTTTCTAATTTGTCAATATAAATATATCTTTTATTTACTTTAGTGTAAAGAAAAGCCTTAGCCTATCCTTACACTAAAATCAACTTTTTCATTTAATATTTAAAAACTGCAAATGATTTTTTATCTAACTTTACTTTATTTATTTTTTCAATTTCACCTGTAATTAAGTTAGTTCCCTTACAATTTAAATTTAATTCTATTGCTTCATCTTTATCACTATTATTAAATAAAACTAATATATTTGTATCCTTTAATACTCTTTTAAATGCTAATAAATCATCTTTACAATATATTTCTTCAAAATCACCATAAATAAGTTCCTTATTTGCTTTTCTTAATTTAATCATCATTTTATAAAAATTTAATAAATCCTTATTTTGATTTTCTTCATCCCAAATCATACACTTTCTATTATCTGGATCATCTTCTCCATCTAATCCAATCTCATCTCCATAATAAATATATGGAACTCCTATATATAAAAACTGGTATGCAATTGCTAATTTTATTTTATTAATATTTCCTTCACATTCATTATAAATTCTTTTTGTATCATGACTTCCAATTAAGTTCCACATTTGTCTTATAATACTATCCATATATAGAACTCTATTTTCAGCCATTATATCTAAGAATTCTCTTGCATTAATTATATTCTTACCAAAGAAATCTATAATTGCATTTTTAAATGGATAATTCATAATTCCATCTAATTGATCACCTTTTAAAAATGAATTTGCTTCATGCATTATTTCTCCAATTATAATAGTATTTTTATTTGCCTTTTTTATTCTTTTTCTAAATGCTCTCCAAAACTCATGACCAACTTCATCACAAACATCAAGGCGCCACCCATCAATTCCAATTTCTTTAATCCAATATTCTCCAACACTAAGTAAGTACTCTTTAACTTCTTCATTATTAGTATTTAGCTTAGGCATATTTTCACATCCATTTGCAAAAGTATAATACTTATCTTTTGCTTGACTTACAGGCCATGAATCTATAAAGTACCAATCCTTATATTTTGATTGTTGTTGATTTTTAATTAAATCCTTAAAAGCAAAAAAATCTGAACCTGAATGATTAAACACAGCATCAAATATTATTTTAATGCCATTATTATGCGCTTTTTCAACTAATTCTCTTGCTTCATTTATAGTTCCAAATTGAGGATCTATATCAAAATAATCTTTTGTATTATATTTATGATTAGTTGTTGATTTAAAAACTGGAGTAAGATAAATCAAATTCACACCTAACTCTTTTAAATATGATAGTTTTTCTATTACTCCCCTTAAATCTCCTCCATACATACTTTTTGTATTAACTTTTCCTTTTCCCCAGGAAAGTGTTCCTTCTATATTTTTGCTATTGTCTCCATTACAAAATCTATCAGGAAATATTTGATATATAATTGATTCTTGAAGCCATTTTTCTTCTTCGTATAAATCCTCTTCTGCTATATATGGAAATTGAAAGGAATTCATATCATTATATTTAAAGTTCTTATTAACAAAGCCTCTTTCATTATATTCAAAGCTTTCATCATTATTATCAATAAACTCAAAATAATACCTATATCTATTTCTAAATACTGAAACTTCTACTTGATAATATGTAAATAACTCTGTTTCAGCTACTATTACCATTTCTTTTTTCCTATAAGAATTTTCCCAATCATACCTATCTTTATAATGAATATAACATTTTTTTATATCATTTCTTGCAACTCTTACTCTTACTATTAATGTATCCTTATCTTTTCCATAGGCATATGGAGTATCTAATATATGAAATACTGCATATTTGTTCATATAATCACCTCATTTATCATTAAACATTTACATAAATAATTATAATTTAAAATTTTGGATTAATTTGTATATTTGTAATATAATATTTATATATTTAATGTATTTTATTTTTATTGGGGGATTTTTTTATGTATGAAAGTTTTATTTCCGATTTAAGTATATTTAGTAATGAATTTTCATCTTTTATAGATACTAATGATAGACCAGCTATACTTTATAAAATTCAACAAAAGCATATTGGAGAATTAGAAGATAATTTAAATTTTGAAGATAAAAAAATAGATTTATATATTTGGAATGCTATTTTTTCAAGAGAAATTATAAGGCATGGTATTTCAAAAAAGTATTTGCATACTCTTTATAATAAATATTATGAAAAAATACCTATGCTAAATGACTTAAAGTCATTACAAGCCTTAGAATTAGAAATGGCTCAAACTTATTTAGAATTTTTAATTAGTGATGTTGAAGTTAAGGACAACTTTATAGTAAACAAGCTTCTTCAACATTTACACATGAATATAGAATGCTTTATGTCACTTGAAAAAATATCTAATCACTTAGGGATAACTCCAGAATATGCCTCAGCTTGTTTTAAAAAACACATGGGTATCTCATTGATGAAATATTCAAAAAAAATCAAAATTGATAGAGCTAAAGTATTATTGCTTACCACAAATAAAAGTTTACTTGATATTTCAATTTCACTTGGTTTTTATGATCAAAGTCATTTTTCTAGAACCTTTAAATCATTTGAAGGAATTACACCTTCTCAATTTAGAAATACAAACTATATTTAAATTTAATAAAATCAAGTACGGGGCTGACGCACTAAAACTTTTATACACAATATATTGTAGTATTTATTCTTAATGCGACCTCCCCCCTCCTATATCAAGATTATATATAATTTGTTACATAATTATTTTCCTTAAATTCAATTAACTTTCACCACCAAACTTTCTTTGTAATTTTTTTATATATATTGAAAAAAGAGAGCCTAATAAGCTCTCTTTATAACCTTTAAAAATCTATAATATTATTTTCTTTTTATGCAATTACTAAATAATTTAGCTATAAAAATTAAATTGCTTTTAAATAAATAATACTTCCTTCAATATTTCCTCGTAATTTGCTTATATCTACTCCTAAGTTCATTAATGCCCCCCCTAAGAATACTTCTTGAGTTCTTATATTTTTATAAATAGCATCTTCCCTTAACCCCCTTAACTTTAATCTTTTAAAATTAGATATATTACATAAGTCTATACCTTTTAAAACAAGTACAACTTCTAATTTATCCTTAGATATTACTTCAATACACTCAGCTACTTTATTTTCTGAAAAGTCATTTATCACATATAACCTTTTTCCATTAACTTTACCTTTACTTTCGTCTTTTTCAGTATTTATAAATACTTTATTACTCTCTCTAACAGCTATCCCCATAATTAATCTCTCCCCTATATTATAAATTTTCTTAATTTCTATGTTAACGTTACCAATAGCATATAACATTTTAAGTAATATATCAACCTCTTTAATAAAAATTGTTTAATTTTCATAATAATGTACAATTTTTTTATATTTGTTTCAAAATAAATAAAAGGGCTGTCGAACTAAAGCTTTTATACACAATATATTGTAGTATTTATTCTTAATGCGACATCCCCTTGTTATTTTCTTACTTTCTTGCTCTTTCAACCTTAAGCTTCTTCCCTTTAATAGTTGAATTTTTAAGTGCTTCTATTACTTTATTTCCTTTTCCATTTAAAATATCTACATAAGAAACATTATCTTGAACATCTATTATTCCAATATCCTCTCCAGTAATTCCTTCTATTCTCGAAATTGCACCTACAAAGTCTCCAGCTCTTAACTTTTTCTTTTTTCCACCATTAAAATATAGCTTAGTTATATTCTTATTTATATCTTTAGACTTTTCCTTTTTTACTTTTGGTTTTGATTTTAAAAATTGTATTGCTTCATTTCTTTTATCCTTACTTAATTCAAAAATTTCATTTTCAACAGTAATTTCAAAACCTATGTATTCTTCTATCATATCCAAAAGTCTATCTTCATATTGATTAACAAAAGAAATAGCCTTTCCCCTTGCTCCAGCTCTTCCAGTTCTTCCTATTCTATGTACATAAGCTTCTTTTTCAACTGGTAAATCATAATTAATTACATGAGTAATTCCTTCTACATCAATTCCTCTTGCTGCAACATCTGTAGAAACTAACATTTTAAAATTACCTCTTTTAAATTTCTCCATAACTTCAATCCTATCTTTTTGAAGCATTCCACCATGAATTTTACTTACTGAATATCCCTTTTTATTTAAATTTTCAAAAACCTTATCAACATTTTCTTTAGTCTTACAAAAAATCACTGATGTTTCTGGCACTTCATTTATTAAAAGCTTATTTAAATTATCTAATTTGTAAAATTCTTCAAATTTATATAATTCATGAGTTATATTATCTGTTATTAATTTTTGAGCTTTAATTTCAATATTAATAGGATTATTCATATACATTTTACATAATCCTAATATTTCTTCCGGAATCGTTGCAGAAAATAACATTGTTTCTCTTTTTTTATTTAATTTATTAATTATATCCCTAACTTGGTCTATAAATCCCATATTAAGCATTTCATCAGCTTCATCTATTACTAAATATCTTATATTTGAAATATCTAATGTTCCTCTATCAATATGATCAAAAACTCTTCCTGGAGTTCCTGCTACAATATGAGTCTTTTGTTTTAATTCTCTTGTTTGCTCTGAAAATGGTTGCTTACCAAATACTGCAACAGCTCTTATTCTCTTAAATCTACCTATGTTAGTTAATTCCTCCTTAACTTGAATAGCTAACTCTCTTGTTGGCGTTAAAACTAAAACTTGAGGTTTACTTTCTTCCCAAATTACTTTTTCACATAATGGAATTCCAAATGCTGCAGTTTTCCCACTTCCAGTTTGTGATTTAACTATAATGTCTTTACCATTTAACACTTCAGGTATTACCTTACTTTGCACATCAGATGGATGTTTATAACCTATACCATCTAATGCTTTAATTATTTCATCACATAAATTATATTTTTTAAATGTATTGTTCAATATATTTCCCTCATTTTTAATTTATTTATTATATTTCATTTAATTAGTATAACCTATATTAACAACAAGTAAATAACTTTTGATTTAATTACATCAAAAATAGCAAATAGCTTAACAAATTATTAATTATAATTTGTCTATAACTATTTGCCATTTTCAATTATTTTAAAAATTCTTCAATATTTAATTGTTTTTTAAATTCTTCTAATCCAATTCTATCTATGTAATTCCCTAGTCTTTCTCTACCTTGACCATTTTCTGCATAAATGTCAATTACTCTTTCAACAACATCAAAAATTTTATCATCTGGAATATTCATAGCAATTCTATCACCTAATCTAGGAATAACTCCACCTCTTCCTCCAAGGTAAAGAATCCATCCTTTTGGACCTCCAATTAATCCAATATCTCTAGTATGACTATCAGCACAGCTATTTGGACATCCACTTACTCCAATTTTTAATTTATTAGGAAGGTTTCTTCCATGGAATGCTCCATCTAATTTAGCTCCTATTGCAACTGAATCTTGTAATCCTCTTTTACAGAAAGTTGTTCCTGGACATATCTTTACACTTCTTACACATAACCCTATAGCTGCTCCTGGCTTCATTCCTAAATCTAACCATGCATTATCTATATCTTCTTCCTTTATTCCAACTATTGCAATTCTTTGAGCACCTGTAACCTTTACGGCAGAAGCATTATATTTTTCCGCAACATCTGCTATATCTCTAAGTTGTTTTGGCGTTATTAATCCTCCTATTAAATGTGGTGCTATTGCATATGTTTCCATATCCCTTTGTATTACAGCTCCCTTATCTAATAAATCTTTCATAGATAAAAACTCCTTTCAAGTCTAAAAAACTAAAATTTAAAATTCATATATTTCACTTATGTATTATATACAATTTTTATTAGAAAGTAAAAAACTATCTTATTATTATAGACAGTTTTTTATTTCTATATTTATATCATTTCATTTAATATATATTTTAACTTTTTAATATTAATTTCAAATACATTTCCCTTAATTTCAATTTTAATATTTTCTTTTTCATTTTCAATTGAATTAATAATATTTCTAAATTCAATTATATTTAATGCTTTAACTTCTTTTCTTCCATATCCAATATCATATTTATGTGTATTAGCATCATCTTTATTTTCAAATAAATTAATAATTCCACTTCTATCATATGCTAATTTATAATTTCCATTATCATTTAATTCATCACTTTCAATTGCATAAATAACTTTTCCATAAAACTTCATCATAGTAAATAAAATCATTAATTCATATTGATTTTTTTCTAGAAAATTTTCTTTTCCAACTTTATTAAAATGTATATTTAACAAATCATATGGTACCATAACCATAGTACATTTTCCTTCATCTATAGAAAATTGATAAATACCATTAAATACCCCATATTTAATAGCTTCTATTATTTCTTCACCTTTTAATACCCTTATATATTCAACTTCATCTTTAATTAATCTAAAATGATTTACAAAATCTTGGGCAAATTCTCTTTCTGAAAAAAACCATATTGTTGGTAATTTTTTATGATTCAAAGCACATAATGGCTTAGCAGTATTATTTTTAATTTCTTCTAATGAAGATTTTTTTGAAGCTATAGTATAAACTTCTTTTAATTCTAAAAACTCATTTAAAGCTTCTTCATATTTATTTCTAAACTTAACTACATCTTCTCTTGGAGTTTTTGAAAGTTCCTGTAATATATCTTGATACCTTTTTGTTGTGCTCATATTCATTTTTTCCCCTTTTCCCCTCGTTAAATGTTTACATAACAATTATATACTTTTTTTAATAATTTATCAAATTGATAAGTTATTTGTAAACTTTTGTTTTTAAACTTTTATGTTTCCATTATTATTGGAATTATAGTTGGCCTTCTTTTAGTTTTTTCATAAATATAATTTTCTGTAGCTTTTTTCATATTGCTTTTTAATACATACCATTCAATAACCCCTAACTCTAAACACCTTTCAACTTCTATAATTGATATTTCTTTAACTTTATTAATTAATTCTTCTGATTCTTTAACATATACAAATCCCCTTGTAATAACATCAGGTCCTGATACAATAATTAAAGCTTCCCTATCAATTGCTACAACTATAGTCAACATTCCATCTTGAGCTAAATGCCTTCTATCCCTTAAAACAATATTACCAACATCTCCAACACCTAAACCATCAACAAATACAGCTCCTGTTTTAACCTTTCCTCCCTTTTTACACCCCTCATTTGTAAGTTCTAATATATTTCCAGTTTCTAAAATAAATATATTATTTTTATCCATTCCTAACTTTTCAGCTAAATCACCATGATGTTTTAAATGCCTATATTCCCCATGTATAGGCATAAAATATTTAGGATGAACTAAAGTATGTATTAACTTTAATTCCTCTTGATATGCATGACCAGAAACGTGAACAGCTTCTAAATCCTCATATACTACATCTGCCCCCTTTCTAAATAATTCATTTATAACTCTAGAAATTAATCTATCATTTCCTGGAATTGGCGATGCAGAAATAATAAAAGTATCATTTGGTTCTATAAGTATTTTTCTATGATTAGAAAATGCTATTCTTGCCAATGAAGCCATAGGTTCTCCTTGACTACCAGTTGTAATTAATGTTATTTGATTATTTTCGTAATTTTTTAAATCATCAATAATTAAAATTTCAGAATCTGGTATATGAAGATACCCCAACTCAATAGCAACTTTTGATATATTTTCCATACTTCTTCCATTAAAAACAATTTTTCTATTATTTTTTATTGATGCATCAACTATTTGCTGCATTCTATGTATATTAGACGCAAAAGTAGCAACAATAACTCTTCCCTTAGCTTTACTAATTATTTTTTCTAATGTATATCCTATACTCCTTTCTGATAATGAATGCCCCTTTCTTTCCACATTGGTACTATCAGCCATAAGCAAAGTAACACCTTCTTTACCTAAGTTAGATATTCTTTGCAAGTCCATTGTTTCTCCATCAATTGGAGTATAATCTATCTTAAAATCACCAGTATGAAGTATTATTCCAACTGGAGTAAATAAAGCTAAACTACAAGAATCAGCTATACTATGAGTATTTCTAATAAATTCAACCTTAAACTTATTAAACTTAATAATATCCCCTACTTCAACATTATTTAACTTTACACTATTTAATAATTTATGCTCTTTTAATTTTGTTTTTACAATACCTATTGTCAATTTTGTCCCATAAACAGGTACATTTATTTCTTTTAACACATAAGGTAATGCCCCTATATGATCTTCATGCCCATGCGTTAAAAATATTCCTTTTACTTTTTTTATATTATTTTTTAAATACCATATATCAGGTATTATTAAATCTACTCCATACATTTCTTCATCTGGAAATGAAATTCCGCAATCTATAACTATAATTTCATCATCACATTCAAAAGCTGTAATATTTTTCCCTATTTCACCTAAACCACCAAGTGGAATTATTTTTACTTTTTCCTCACTCATTAAAACATTTCCTTTCATTGTTTTATCAACTTCCTTATATTTATTATTCCTTTGCAATTTATTAGTTATTCCTAATATTTCTTAATGGTTACTATTTTAACAATCAAGAATTTAATATTTTCATGAAAGGCTCTTCTTTAGTGAATTTTTGATACTAAAACAATTATACTATCTACAATTCTTTTATTTAATTGTTTTATGTCCTAATACCTGGCTAATGGCTGTGGACACTAAAAATTTATACATATCCCAATTTAGTTTAAAATAAATTTTTATAAAAAATTAATGACAAAGGTCATTTCATTTAAGCTTATTATGCTTAATATTCGAAATTTCCTTTGTCATTTTAATTTATTATTTAGTCATTATAAAATAAGCTTTCTGAAGCATATTCTGCATCACAAGTTACATCTATTCCAAGCTTTCTAAATGTCTGTTCATCACTTGTTGGAAGTATAGTAACTGAATGAGCTTGAGCTCCTTTAAGCATTGCTAACTTATCCATAGCAACTTGTGCTGTTGGATTAGTTGCTGCTGAAATACTTAATGCAATTAATACTTCTTCACAATTTAAAGATACTTTTTTATTTCCTAATGTTTTAGATTTTAAATCTAAAATTGGTTGTAAGATAACTGGAGATATTAAATGTATATCATCAGCTATATTAGCTAAATATTTTATTGAATTTAATAAAGCTGCTGCTGATGCATCTAATAATTGTGATCCTTTACCTGTAACAATAACTCCATCTTCTAATTCCATGGCAACTGCTGTGCAAATTTCAGCATTTTCTTCTTTTAACTTAGCTGCACGTTCTCTTGCTGGAAGAACAACTTTTCTATCTTCTTCCTTTAAGTTAACTTGTTCCATTATTAGCTTTGCATGCTCAAATGTTTCCTTATCTACATAACCTTTTTTATATTCACATCCAGTTTTAAAATATCTTCTTATTATTTCTTGTCTTGAAGCTTCCTTAACTACTTCATCATCAACTATACCAAATCCAACTCTATTAACTCCCATATCTGTTGGTGATTTATAAACTGATTCTTTTCCAGTAATTTTTTCTATTATTCTCTTAAGTACTGGGAATGTTTCTAAATCTCTGTTATAGTTAACAGCAGTTTCTCCATATGCTTCTAAATGGAAGTAATCTATCATGTTAACATCTTTTAAATCAACTGTTGCTGCTTCATAAGCTATGTTTAATGGATGTTTTAATGGAACATTCCATACTGGGAATGTTTCAAACTTAGAATATCCTGCAACATTTCCTCTCTTATTTTCATGATATAATTGACTTAAGCATGTAGCAAGCTTACCACTTCCTGGTCCTGGTGCAGTAACAACTACTATTGGTTTGCTTGTTTCGATATATGGATTTTGTCCATATCCTTCTTCACTAACTATAGTATCAACATCTGTTGGATATCCCTTAGTAGCTCTATGCTTATAAACTTTTATTCCACGTCTTTCTAACTTGTTTATGAAAACAGTAGCTGAAGGTTGATCATTATATCTAGTTATTACAACCGAATTAACTTCTAAATCATAACTTCTTAAATCGTCTATTAATCTTAAAACATCCATGTCATAAGTAATTCCGAAATCACCTCTAATTTTGTTTCTTTCGATATCACCTGCATATACTGCTATAACAACTTCTGCTTTATCTCTTAATTTGTGTAATAATTTTATTTTTGCATTTTCATCAAATCCTGGTAAAACTCTTTTTGCATGTAAATCAAATAAAAGTTTTCCTCCAAATTCTAAGTATAACTTATCATAGTTATTTACTCTTTCTAATATGTACTTTGATTGCTCTTCTAAATACTTTTCATGATCAAATCCTATTTTCATATGTCCACTCCTAATTTTATAGTTTTTTTTTAACATAAAGAGATTTATATTACTAAATCCATTTATGTTAAATTGCAACTATTTAATAAAAATTTAATTCTTTTTATTAATTAGGCACAAAATATATAATATTATTACATAAAATTTTCATAAAGTAAACTATAAAATACGAAATTTAATTTATTCAGAATATTTATAATTCGTCAAATAAAATATACTTTTTGAAATTTCCTCATTACTGTTCATTTATTATCTTATTTTAATTGTACTTAATTTAATCTATATACTTCTATAAAATATATTATTTATCTATGCTTATGAATGTGTTATATCAAAATGTTGTTAACAACATTTTGATATAACACATTCATATACTTATTAAACACTATATTTTAATCATTACTTGTTTTAATTTTATATCTACTATAACTAATATTATTTATATATTTATCTGTAACACTTAATACATTATAAATTTCAAATTTAAAACTATAAAAAATTTACTTCTTAATATATATCTTATCGAGTAGGAGCTAAATAATTATTTTATTTAGCGTCCTCTCACACCACCGTACGTACCGTTCGGTATACGGCGGTTCATTAGAATTTAATGCATCATTTGATATGTTTGTGTTAGACTAACAAATCCTAGTGATTCTAGATATTTGTTATTTAGAGATTTGCTTAAGATTGGGCTCTTGGATATTCTCCAGTAGCCTTTTCTTGTATTTGCATATTCCCATGCTTTGTATTTATTAATTCCTAGTTTTACTAGATTTCTATGTCTGGTGCTAATCTTCTTCCATTGTTTCCATATGCAAGCTCTTAGTCTTCTTCTAATCCATTTATCTAGTTCTTTTAGCTTCGCCACCGCGTTAGCTATTCCATAATAATTAATCCAACCCCTCATTATTTGATTTAATTTCTTTAGTCTAGATTCCATACTAATCCCTATATTTCTATTAGTGTAGAACTTAATTTTATCTTTAAATCTCTTGATGGATTTTTCATGAATTCTTATTTCTGCTCCGCCCTTCGCAAAGTAGAAAGAAAACCCTAAGAATTTTCTTTTAGATACAAAGTCTACTGCACTTTTATCCTTGTTTACCTTAAGTTTTAACTTATTTTCTATAAGTTTTATCATAGATTCCATTACTCTTATGCCTGCTCTTTTGCTTTTAACATATACATTATTATCATCTGCATACCTACAAAATTTGTGTCCTCTCTTTTCAAGTTCCTTGTCTAATTCATCAAGCATTATGTTTGCTAGTAATGGACTTAACGGACCGCCTTGCGGAGTTCCTTCTGCACTTGTTACAGAAACGCCGTTAATTAGAATTCCACTTTTTAAGTATTTTCTTATTAATGATAATAGTCGTTTGTCTTTTATCTTCTTTTCAAGTTTCCCCATAAGAATATCATGGTTAACTTTATCAAAGAATTTCTCTAAATCCATATCTATAACCCATCTATTTCCCTCGTTTATGTATTGCTTCGATTTTGTTACTGCATCCTTTGCTCCTCTACGAGGTCGGAAGCCAAAGCTATTGTTTGAAAATAGTGGTTCATAAATTCTAGATAAGATTTGAGCTATTGCTTGTTGTATTAATCTATCTTGCACAGTTGGTATCCCTAATAGTCTAACTCCTCCATCAACTTTAGGTATCTCTACTCTTCTTACTGGTGATGGATTATATTTACTTTCTAGTATTTTAGCTTTAATTGTATCCCAATGTTTTTTGATATGCTCTCGAAGTTCATCGATTTTCATTCCATCAACTCCATGGCTACCTTTATTACTAATTACTCTCTTAAGTGCTAAAAGCATATTATTTCTTTCAAGAACTTCTTCAAGTAACATACTAGTATCAAATGTTTCATCGTTTACGCTTTCCCTATTTGGTAAAACCATAAAATTACTCTGCACCTTTGATTTACCTTGAAGTTCCACTTCTACTTCCACCACTTGGTCTCTATATTGAGTTTTCTGTTTTCTTTGTAATTTCTTTGATTTATCCAAAGTTGTAAACCTCCTAACGTTCAGTCCTTCGTCCGCTATCGCGATTAGCGGAGTTACTATGACATCTGCTGACTTCTGATAGTTCAGCTATATATCACTATATAGGTTATCTATTAGAAATTAATCTATTTTAGATGTATCTATCAGACCTCCCCAGGTAAGAACACGTACTTTCACCTCATATATCTGCCACATATACTTTCTCTATTTCGGATAGTTTAGGGCTTTACTTTGATATGCAAGTTCACCCATAGAGATAAGCCTCAAATGTGATTCGTATACCTCAGACCAAGGTTTTGCCTCCGACTTCCTTCAGATTCCACCTCACGATGGACACCCTTGTCCTTGGCTAATGGTTGGCACTATCAACCCCCATATCGGACTTTCACCGACGAGTACGTGCCCATGCTGGGCACACATAATAAAATGACTTGGCAGAATTGACCAAGTCATTTTACTAATATAAAAATTTATTAAATATTATCTTCTTCTATTTTGAAACATTTCCTGCCACGTTAAGTACATCCCATGTTCTTGAAAATGGTGGAGCATAACAAAGATCTAACATTCCTAATTGTTCTGTTGTCATCTTTGCATAAATACATGCAGCTAAAACATTACATCTTTGAACTGCATCTTTATATCCAGCTACTTGCCCACCTAAAATAACCCTAGTATGTGCATCATAAATAAGTTTAACATAAATTCTTTCTCTTCCAGGATAATAGCTAGTTTGATTCATATCTGTTATAAATTTAGTTTTGTAATTAAATCCTAAATTTAAAACTTCCTTTTCTGAAAGACCAGTTCTAGCCGCTTCCATATCCATAACTTTAATACAACTTGATGCCATAGAACCTTGGAAAGAATTATTTTGTCCAGCTAAATTTTCCCCAACTATTCTTCCAAGCTTATTAGCCCCAGTTGCAAGTGGTACATATATTTCCCTATCAGTAATTAAACTATTTATAGTTGCACAGTCACCAGCTGCATATACATCTTCAACTGATGTTCTTCCATACTTATCAACTACAATTGCACCATTTCTAATCATTTTTATTTCATCACAATTTAAGAAATCAGTATTTGGTTTTACACCAGTTGCAAGTATAACTATATCAGCTTCAATTTCTCTTTTATTTGTTTTCACCTTAGAAACTTTTCCATCACCTATAAGTTCAGTTACTGTTTCTGATAATAAAAGATTAACACCATTTTCTCTTAATTCTTCTTCTAAAAGATCAGTTATATCCTTATCAAATACCTCTTGAAGAACTCTATCTTGAAGTTGAATAACAGTAACTTCCTTTCCTCTATGTTTTGCTGCTTCAGCAGCTTCAAGACCTATAAAACCAGCACCTATAATAGCAATTTTTTTATTTTCTTCCTTTGACATTAATTCTCTTAATTTATTCCCATCATCCATTGATTTTAATGTAACTACATTTTCTAAATCAATATTTTTAATTGGTGGAATTATTGCTCTTGCTCCACTAGCAATCATTAACTTATCATAACTTTCTTCTAACACTTCATTTGTATTAAGATTTTTTACTGTTACCTTTTTGTTAGAAAAATCTACATTTGTTACTTCATGTTTTGTATGTATTTCTACTCCTGCTTCTCTAAATGCTTCTGGAGTTCTTGCTATCATTTCATTTGAATCATCAAAGAATCCTCCAACATAATATGGTAGTCCACAAGCACCAAAAGAAACTATGTCGCCTTTTTCATATACTACAACATCGTCATTTGGTGAAAGTCTTTTAAATTTAGCAGCTGCACTCATTCCTGCTGCTATACCACCAATGATTATAACTTTCATCTTAAACACCATCCTCTTCTGTAATTGAATTATCAATTATTTATACTTTATTGCTTTTCTTATGTTTATATAAAAATAAACCATTTTTTAAATAATATTTATTTTTATTATAAATGAAATTTCAAAAAAATAATAATATAAATTTATATCTTTAAATAAATTTATTTTTTTCATAATATTATATAGTTTATAATGATGCAAATTTAGTCAGTGCTTATTTATTTAAATAGAACATATGTTTAATAATAGGGAGTAATGTCCATCCATATCTATAAATGCACTATCTTAATATACAAACCTAACTTCACATCACCCCAATTTAACTCCCTTACGCTATTTGAAGTACCCCATATATCAAAGACCAAATTAAAAAATTGGAGGGTGACTGTTTTACAACCACCATCCTTTGCTGGTTATTGTTCTAAGTTAGTAATTTTATTTACTTTTGCGTTTCAATTGTAAAAGCATCTTTTTTTCATAACTTTGTCCTCTGTATCCTTATTGTCTTTTTCTGTCGGAATATAACTTAATGATCCGGGATACTTCATAACATATGCAGATTCGACTACTACAACTAGCTGTTTTACTCATTTGCCTGTCCGGATGCATCGATAGACATACGAATACTCCCGCATTTTATGTCTGGAAAAGCAAATTGAGTGCAGAAGACGCGGATACTGCTTATCTGAATACACTCGGAGTCCAAAAGATATATGCCCGTATGTTCGATGTAGACAATAAAGGAAATGGGGCATTCCCTACGGCATTTTTCCGTCAACATCTCCGTAAAAAGAAGCGGGGAATGCTTTTCTTGAGCCTTTTGGAATAAATTTTGCATCCAAGGTCCAGTATTCTTCCGGCACAAATTTGCGGATTTCGTTTTCACGGTCTACAATAATGCGAACCGCTACTGATTGTACACGTCCACCGGAAAGTCCTCGTCTGATTTTTTGAGATAAAAACGGACTTAATTTATAACCCACCAAACGGTCTAAAATACGGCGTGCCTGCTGTGCATTTACCAAATCCATATCAATGGCACGCGGATGCTCAATTCCATTGGTAACCGCCGTCTTTGTAATTTCGTTAAAGGTAACGCGGTTATGATCTTCCACATCCAGTCCCAATAAATAAGCCAAATGCCACGAAATGGCTTCTCCTTCGCGGTCCGGGTCAGTTGCAAGAAAAATTTCATCACTTTTATCGGCAGCCTCTTTCAACTCTTCCACCAATTTTTCTTTGCCTTTGATGACTTCGTATTTGGGTTTAAAATCTTTTTTAACATCTACACTTAATCGGTTTTCAGGCAAATCGCGCACATGACCCATTGAGGCCACGACATCAAAGTCTGAACCGAGATATTTCTTAATTGTTTTTGCTTTTGCAGGGGATTCCACTATTACTAGTTTAGACATTGTCTAACCACCTTTGCTCACGTACTTTTCAATCTCAAATGTATCGTTTGTATGATTACTATCTGATGAAAGATATTCCAAATGAAAACGATAAATTCCAGAAAAATTAAACTTGTCCGGGCAGACTATAACGTCTGCCAGAGTGAGAAAAAATTGCATCACATAATTCTAATTCTGTAACGGCGATTAAAATTCTTTGCGCCGATAATCCTGTTAACACTTCTAATTGTTCTATATGCACAGGTTCATTGGATAATTTACTGAGCAGCAATGCTCCGTCTTGAGAAAGCTGTTCCTTTAACTCTCTATGCTTTTCTGTCGCTTCTTTTTCCTCAACTGCTTTGACAGGTCTAGGTTCCTGATAACGCAGTTGTTCTTCTTTCTTTTGTAACTGAGATTCTATTTTGAATTGCTTAAGTTGAAGCAGATACGTATTTGTATATTCTTCTAAAATATCCTGTGCTTTTGTCACAGGTTTTGCACCTGCTTTGATTAAATTATTAACACCTTCTGAAACAGGATTATAAATTCCGCAAGGAACCGCAAATACATCACGATTCTGTTCCAAAGCGGTTCTGGCTGTAATCAGAGAACCACTGCGTTCTGCCGCTTCCACTACCAGTACACCAACGGATAAGCCGGAAATAATACGATTTCGGATAGGAAAATGATGCTTAAATGCAGGTTTGGTTATAGGAAATTCCGAAATAATCGCTCCATGTTCGGCAATGGACCGTCTCATAGCTTCATTTTCCATCAAATACGGATATTCTATTCCACATCCCAAAACACATACGGAACTACCATTGCCTTGCAACGCACCTTGATGTGCTGCCGTATCAATTCCTTTGGCTCCTCCACTAACAATCACCATGCCGGCTTGGGCCAGCTGCATGCTTAGGTCATAAGTAATTTGTTTGCCCGTAGTTGTTGCATTTCGGGTACCAACCACCGCTAAAGCAGGCTGTTCATCCAAATTTGGCAAGGTACCCTTAACATACAACATGCAAGGCGGATTATCAATTTGGTAAAGTCTTTGAGGATACGCTTTACAAGCGGGAGTAATGGTTTGAATTCCTTTTGACTCACTGGAATCAATTAGTATTTTACCATCTTCCAATGTATTTTGCGACAATTGTTTGAGTTCTTTTGGGGTAAATAATCCCATCGAATGCCATTGGGTTGGTCCGGCATCGTAAAATGATGGTATATCCGGAAAATAGGATAATATCCGTTTTGGTTTAAAACTGCCTTCTCCTAAGGATAATTGCAGCCACGCCCAGTAAGCTTTACTATCTTCTGTCATACGGATTCCTCTAACTGCATGTCAATTCTTCCGCGCATCATTTCCCACATTAAAATTGCGGCAGAACTTGCTGCGTTTAACGATTCTGCACGCCCCATCATAGGAATGGTAACGCAAGCGTCACAAGCGTCGATTGCGGTCTGACTCAAGCCGTTTCCTTCATTACCAATCAGCATCACTGTGGGTTTTGAAAAATCTGTTTCCAAAACGCTTTGCGCCTGTTCAGAAGGAACTGCCGCAAACACAGCAAATGTTTTTCTTTTTAGCTCTTTAATTGCAAAGGACGTATCTTTTTCTATATAAAACGGTAAGCGAAAAATTGCACCCATACTGGAGCGCAATGCTTTGGGGCTGTAAATATCACAGCAATCTCCCAAAAACAACACACCACTGACTCCCAGTGCTTCTGCTGTACGCAAAACAGAGCCCAAATTCGCAGGATCTTGTATTTGTTCTAACGCAATGTACGTTCCCAATGCCTTCATATCCATCATGCTGTGATGCTGCTCCGGAATTCTGCATACACAGAATACACCTTGATTGTGCTTTGTGGCAGAAAGTGCGTCGGCCACATGTTCTTCTATCAAACGATATGAACGGCATTCCTGTATGATTTGAGTGATATAATCGTTGTATTTTGTTTGAGCAGTCCCAGTAAAGTATGCGGAGACAATTTCAATATTGCTCAGTGCGGCATCTCTGCACAGTCTTGCTCCTTCTACCACAAACATACCTTTTTCACGGCGAAACGATGCTGAATCCACTAATTTTGCAGCCAATTTGATTTCTTCATTTTTACGACTTTTGATGATTTCCAACATAACATAAAATCTCCGTGTAACCAAAATTTGCGCCCGAGGGAATCCCCCGAGCGCAACTATAGCTTTTTTATAGGGCAGATTTTGCTGTTTCTACCAAAGCGGCAAAAGCAGCAGGGTCTGCAACCGCAATCTCAGCAAGCATTTTGCGGTTTAGGCCAACGTTAGCTTTTTTCAAGCCATTCATAAATGTAGAATAGTTCATGCCGTTCAATTGAGCAGCAGCAGAAATACGAGTAATCCATAGACGACGGAAATCTCTTTTTCTTTGTTTACGGCCAATATATGCATAATTACCGGACTTCATAACGGCTTGTTTTGCCATTTTAAAGTGTTTGCTTTTAGCGCCCCAATATCCTTTTGCCAGTTTTAATACTTTTTTTCTTCTTTTGCGTGTTGCCAACGCACCTTTAATACGTGCCATTATCTATATACCTCCAATATTCGGTCAATTATCGTGTTTCCATCTCTTTTATAAAAGAACGCCTATTATTTGTAAGGAATCATTCTCTTTACTGCTGCTA
>OGYH01001044.1_pt1 | contig 27273 bp, 19 predicted proteins | sample 1576511 | NCBI WGS metagenome assembly OGYH01 (sample SAMEA3541522, study PRJEB24748) | human gut metagenome | biome: human gut; feature: human-associated habitat; material: faeces | place: China | collected 2012
AGGGATAACCGCTGAAAGCATCTAAGCGGGAAGCCTGCTCCAAGATTAGGATTCCTTGACGCTCCCCGGAGCGCCTGTAGCCCGCATGTTGAACACGTGTTCGATAGGCCGGAGGTGGAAGCCCCGCGAGGGGTGGAGCCGACCGGTACTAACGGGCGAACGCGGCACACTCTTTCCGACCCGCTTGCTGGGTCGGGTCTCGTCCTGTGGTGGTTTCTTTCGTTGGATGGCAAGGAGCATTGTTTCTTGTGGTCACGATGACGATACCGGTGAAGCGTTTTGTTCGCGTCCGTTGTCCGGTTCCCGGACCGCCACGATCGGAATCGGTCGTGTGGCGTGGTTCCGGTTCTGCCGGCCGATCCTTGTGGTTGGCCGTTATATTGGTTTTGCGGTGGTCATGGCCCAGGTGAGACGCCCGGTCCCTTTCCGAACCCGGAAGCTAAGGCCTGGTCGCGGCGATGGTACTGCACTCGAGAGGGTGTGGGAGAGTAGCACGCCGCCGCATTCTTTCGTCGGGGTTCCCGTCGAGCGTGACGCTCCGGGAACCCCCTTTTTTTGTCTTTTGGTTCGTGTTTCCCGCGGCGCGCGGGAGGCTCCCAATCCACAACATTCAACTTAATAATATGAAGGTCCTTGGTAGAGCGCTCCGCTCCCAAGGATCTTTTTGTATTTCTGGGCAAATAATCGCCATTCCGGCAAACTGCCCGGCATAACGGAATGGTGGCTCAGCAAAGCCGGGCCAAGAAAGGGAAGGCCGGGAACGGCCGCAAATCCATGTCACAGTCCATTGCGCGAAACAATAACACGGCAACGCAAGATGACGAGAACATCTCCATCAATCTTATTCTTGCCATTCTGTCAACTGGAATCATGGCCTTCATTGGCATCCTTACGGAAACCCTCACCAACGTGCTTTTCCCTGGATTAATGGCGGAATTCCACGTCGACACGTCCACTGTTCAATGGCTGAGACCGGCTATCTGCTTACGGTAGCGCTTGTCACGCCGCTCTCAAGCTATTTCAAGCGCAAACTGAAGTTGCGTACCATCTTCCTTACCGCAATCGTGCTCTGCATCACCGGCTGCCTGATGGCAGCTTGCACGTTGAACTTTCCTATGCTGATGACCGCGCGAATACTACAGGGAGCGGGCACGGGAATCGCGCTTCCGTTGATGTTCAATATCATTCTTGAACAGTCTCCGAAAAGCAAAATCGGCATGCTGATGGGCGTTGGAGGCATGGTGGTGGCCGTGGCGCCGGCACTCGGACCGACTGTGGGCGGTCTTGTCGGCACGTTCATGCCGTGGCGTTGGATTTTCGTGATTCTGCTGCCGTTCCTGTTTGTTTCGCTGGTGTGCGGCCTTAAAACGATTCATCAGGTCACTCCTACCGAAGAGGCGCATATCAATCCGCTGCATGTGCTTTGCCTAGCAGTCGGATTCGTCTGTTTCGTGTTTGCGCTCGACCGTGGCGGATCCGCCGTTACCGCAGTGAGTAATGGGGATACTTCCGCGACTACGCAATGTGTGATTGCAGTGGTTCTGCTGCTGATTGCCATGGCCGCTTTGCTAGTGTTCGCATGGGCGTCGCATCGTGCGTTCTCGCCGCTGGTTCGTCTGACCGTGTTGCGGAGCGTGAAATTCCGTTGGCATTTGCTTGCGTATGTGCTGCTGCAGTTTGTGACGATCGGTTACGGCTATATGATTCCGAACGCTTCGCAACTGGGATTCGGCGCGTCTGTGCTTGCTGCAGGCGTGGTGTTGCTGCCTGGCGCGTTGCTGGGAGCGGCTAGTGCTCCGGTTTCGGGATCGCTGCTTGATAAGTTCGGTCCGGTCCGCCCGATGTTCACTGCCATGCTCGCCGACCTGCGTGCCTTCGCGTCCAAACGATAGCTGCTGTGCTCACGGTACGTGAGTTCGTGTCCGGATCCCTCCACTCGCTGGAAGAATCTGGACAATTCGGGGGTGTATGTGCGGGCAGATTCCTCCAGTGGGTGGGAGAATCCGGATGCTGGGAAGCATACCAACGTACCAATTCCTCCAGTGGATGGAGGTTTCAGGACGTTTAAAGGCCGGTGCGCGGGTGTTTTCCTCCAGTGGGTGGAGGTTTTCGGACTGTAGAAGGTCTATGGGCGTACTGATTGTTCCAGCCACTGGAGGAATTCGGACTGTGAGAGTCTTGGCAGCGGGCAGATTCCTCCAGTGAGTGGGCAATCTGGGACGCTGAGAGGTGCGTTGGCGGGTGAATTGTCCCAGAGGGTGGAGGATTCGGTACGCGGGGAAGTCCTCACGCGTACGGATTCCTCCAGTGAGTGGGCGATCTGGGACGTTGCGACACGCCGATTTGGGGTTTGAAAGAAACTGTTGTATTCTAATCAAGTTGCGTTTCGCGGATAGACACTGTGAGACGTTGCATAATTGGAGAATTCGCCTAGTGGTCTATGGCGCACGCTTGGAAAGCGTGTTGGTGTAACAGCCTCACGAGTTCGAATCTCGTATTCTCCGCCAGTAGGGCTTCCGGATGGTTTCGGAAGCCTTTTTTTTATGCCAAAACGGCGGGTTTTCAATAGCTCGCTGGCGTGGCTCGCTGCGGCACGTGCAACGGAAAAGTTGCGAAACAGTGGGGGAGTTGCGCATATCGCTGATTTCGTTCGTAACGGTATGCTACCTTGCGTTACGCTCGGAACGATGACCGTTGCCAGTGGAGAGATTACCGGCAGAGATTGCTTGAAGAGAGGGAGGGCAGCGATGGCTGAGTTCGACGATGAGCTAGATATGCAGCGTGAACTCGATACCCGCGATTCCCTGGCTTCGATGGCCCACTACCATGTGTCATCGCCGGGTGCCGTTACCACGCAGGTGTTGCCGCCAAGCTTCATTCCCACTGCGACCGGCCGCATTCGCCCTGTGACGGGCACGATTCCCGCAATACAGTCGGATGCTCAGGAAAAACAGGCGCAGATTGGCCGTTCCGTTCGATCCATACGTTCGCTGGCTGCCGGCTCGCTTCGTAAATCGCAAGATTTCGATGCAGACGGTAGTACCGACGGCAACGGCAATAGCGGCTCCATAACGCCCCGCATAGCGTCCAGCGCCCCGCACTACGTCGATTGATCGTCGATTTTGACCGTCGACATTGCTTTCGACTTAAGTTCGATGAAACAGGCCTGATTCTAACCTAATTACAGTCCGCTTTATCGATTAGTCGTCGCAGCCGGATAATGCCCGATTATCAATCTGCCGTATTACTCAACAACAGCAATAAACGGACTTGCAGGCAATCCGAGATCGTTATACAGCAGACTGGAAATAACCGGATTTCCACTCCACCAGTAACGCACTTGAGTTACCGCGTTGCAATTCGAGCTTCCATCGGCGGCACTCAGCACAATCTGATCACCCTTAATCGTTGCCGTTGCCGAAACCCACTTTCCGGAATCGTCGGCAATTTCAAAACCTTGCAATGGCGTGGAAGTCGGCGTTGCAACGTTGGAAATACCATTCAAAGGAGTCGCGTCCGGATTCGCATCATAATCGGGCACGGTCGCGCTCGCAGTCTTCGAATAATTGGGCTTTTCCGCCTGCAAACCGGTTGCGGTGCCGTTCTGGAACGACAATACGATCGTGCCATCGGAAGCATGCTTCGCATGCGCGATAAGCGGCCCGTTGGGAATGGTCTTGCCTTCCGACATCGCCAGATATTGCGCTGCCATGCGCGCGCCGAGAATATCTTTGCCAAGCGGATGTATCAACGTTGAAGTGCCCTTGTCCGTATCCAGTGACACCGTCATTGCAACGTTGGAAGCATTGCGTAATCCGGCATTGCTCAACGTGTTCAACTGCGCGAATCGCACGTTTTGCGTGTACTGGTAGCCGGGCCAGCGTGCCAATTGCACATACAGGAACGGCAGATCATCCTGATCGAACACTTCACGATATTGGTTGATCAGCAGCGTCATCTGCGACTCGTACGCCAGCGCGGTCGCCTCGTTCGTGGAATCATTGCATCCCTGATACCACAGCACGCCCGCCACGTGGAACCCTTCCAAAGGCGCAATATGGTTCGCATAAATATCACCGCCTTGCACGTGACGTCGAATCGGCGTGCCACCCCATGCGGTTTGAATAATGCCGATCGGCACGTTCGGATGCGCGGCACGAAGCTGCATGGCAAACTGCTGCGCCAGATAACTGAAATGCTGCGAATTATCGGCGGTCGCCTCAAGCCAGGTGCCAGCCTGCTCATTCACGTCGCGTAACGGAAAATCCGTACCTTTCGAGGAGTTGGCGCTCGCAACGAAGTGTACGTTGTTGTCGGAAAGCTGTTTCGGCAGATCGTCGGTCGTTATCAGACCTCCGCCGAAATTGTAGGAGTTGCCTGAACCCTCATAATATTGCGAATAATTCAATTCCATATTCGACTGTCCGGCAGCAATAAATACGTCGCCAACATACACGTTTTTCAGAGTCAACAAAGTGGTTTCGTTGTATAAAATCGTTAATGAATATGGTTTAAGACTTGCTTTTTGTTTAGGTAAGGTGCAGGTGAAATCGCCATTTTTGGAAATTTTAGCTTGTGCTGATGCTGATTTCTTTCCTTGGGAAATCGTTGTAATCAGTTGCGTTGGGTCAACAACTTTTCCGCGTTGTGAAGTGGTGGCCGTTCCTTTGACTACCAGCGTTTTCCCACGTTGGAAAACCATGTTCTCCAAATAGTAGGAGGGGAGTTTCACGGTGATGCGGGTCGCATAATTGTTGTTGGATTGCGCGGCGTTGTCGTTGCTGGAGACATTATCTGATGCGCTGTTGCTGCTATTGGAATTACTGCCGTTGACGTTTGCTGAACCGTCGCCCCATTTCGGTCCACAACCAACAATGATCGCCACCAGAATTGCCGCGGTCACTACCGCGGCAATAATCACGCGTGCCAGTCGTTTCCTCTTCAAGATGGTTCCCCTTCTGCGTCCGCAATGCAACGCTTGCAGCGTTTGTTTAACGGAGCAAGCACATTAAAGCCTAGTCAATCTTGCTGCGATGCGCACAAATATGGTCATCCGTCAGGCTCTGCCCATTTCTGTCATCTCTTCATGATGGCGTCCCATGGGCCGGACTTTTATCGGTCGAGAGCGGTGGTCGTCCCATAATCACGCCACCCACTGTTCGTTCGTCTTCAGGAAATTCGCCTTGTTCGTAGGATTTGCGCCAACGATCGATCATCTCATCGGTGATCTCTCGACCATTTGCCGATGTCCAGCTCATGAGAGCCTCCTTTCCGTTCGTTTGGTCTTTCCCTAGTCTTGCACTTTTCTTTTGACTTGTTACTGCATTTTATAGCCGTGAAGTCTTGAAAATGGCGGAATTTCAACGTTTCTTCTTTTGCCTGCCATGTGACTCTCTTTTGCTTTTCTTTTGATTCTAAAATCAAAAGAAACGTTGGGTATGCGGAAAAGGGGTATGGAAGAGTTGGGAGAAACGTAAAGACGGTGAGGCTAATGACCGGCTTGGTTGACAGGCCTGGTTGGCTTGATTGGCCGGCTTGATCGGCTGGTTGGTTGGCAGCGTTGCGATTGGTTGATTTACTGGAGGAATTGATCGTCCAGCGTTGCGTCGGTCGCGTCGGCTGCGCCGGATTAGTCGACGGTGCCGTCCGTGGCGCCCGCGTCGCCGGCAACTCCAGCATCGCCCTCCGTGTCTGTGGCTTCGTCCGTTCCGTCGTCGCCGGCCGTTCCGTCAGCGCTATTGTCGGTTCCGTCACCGCCATCGGTGGCTGCGGATTCGTCGGCCTTCTGCAGGGCCTGCTTGAATTGCTTGGCCTGCTTGTCATACTCGGCTTTTGCGGCGTTGGCTTTGCTGATGGTGGTGGAGGCGTCGGTGGCACAGCTCAGCGTTTTCGGAGCGGTGACTTCCGTCTGATGAAGTTCGGCAAGCTTGTCGAGGTCGTAAGACTTGTCAAAACTGGTGAACGCTTCGGAGATTTTTGCCTTCAGTTGGAACGCCTTCGAATAGGAGGTGTTCATGGTCGCGACGGCTTCCTTGCAGTCGTTCAGCGCGGCCAGGTCACGCATTTGCTGCGATGCGCGTATACCTGTGAATCCGAAGATCGCACCCAGAATAACGACCACGACGACTACGGTGATAATGATCTGGCGGTAGAAGCGCTTTACATGCTGGTCCGTCCAAGCGTCACCGTCGCTGACGCCTTGCGCTATGGCTGCGTCGAACAGGTCTTGCAGTCGACGGGATTCGTTGGATTTAACGGCTCCGTCTGCTTCGAGCGATTGCCGATCACTGGTCTCAGCCGTGTCGCCACTGACGATTGTGCGTGTTCCGGTTGTGTTGGTATCGATCGCGTTGGTGCCAGCTTCGGTTGCGTCAGCTTCGTTGGAAGAGCTGTTGGTATGCGCATTTCCAGTATTACTGGCGGTGTTGTTATCGGCATTGCTGGCAAATGTGCCGTTGTCGGTCGAGCTGTCGGCTGCGCTGCTGCTGGTAGCGGCGTCAATACCGTCGGCAGAAGTGTTGGTCGTTGCGCTTCCGGCAAGTGTTCTCGGTGCGCGTGGCGAGGTGCTTTCCTCGCTTGGCTTCTTGCCATGCCGTGCCATAACCCCTCCAGAATCTGCCTACTATTCTGTACTCCCCGGTGACAGCTCCCCGTCCGATCAATGCTGACCGCGCCGAGCGTCCACCTGAAATGTCAATATACAGCGTACGATACCCGTCCTTCCCCGATGCATCGCTTCCGTGTTGTAGAGGTTAATGCTTTTGTAATTCTTTCGACTTTCGAAAGCTTGTTGGAACTTCCTAAAAATTTTGATAAGTGTTGGTGGAAACTTATTAAAATTTTTGAGAAGTGTTATGCTGGGATTGTTGGGTGTTTCGCAACGGACGGCGAGAGGAAGAACTTATGGTGCCGGATAATCTACGTGAATCGTATGCCATGCTGGTTCGTGAGTCCATGCAGTTTGACATTCCTACGCCGTCACGCCGCAGCGAAATCATACGCGAGCTGCCGCAGCCAGCAGTGTTCAATGCTGTGCACATCATCACTGGCATCCGACGTTGCGGCAAAACGTTCTATCTTTTCCAGAAAATTCATGATTTGTTAAAAAACGGCGTCTCGCGTAATGATATTTTCTATTTCAACTTCGCTGATGATCGTTTGCAGCCGATGCAAGACACCGTGCTCAACGATATCGTCACAGAATACTGGCGGCAATATCCTGACTCTCGTGACCATGGCTGCTATCTGTTCCTTGACGAAGTGCAAGAATGCGCCAATTGGCAGGGATTCTGCCAGCGCATAGCCGAACATGAAGCTGTGACGCTAGTCATTACTGGATCGTCTTCGAAACTGTCCAGCGAGGAAATCGCAACGAATTTCCGAGGAAGATCGCATCCGCATGCCATGATGCCACTGTCTTTCCGAGAATTCTGCGACTTTCGAGGAATCGAAACGCCTTCAAAAGGCAGCACTCTTGCCGATGCCGTGTTTTCGCCGCGAGAGGTCACCCGGTTTGAAGCTGCCTACAACGATTACCTAACTATTGGCGGCTTCCCTGCAGTGCAACGTATGGTTGAAGCTGATCGTATTGAAACGCTCCAAGGTTACGTGCGGGACGTGGTTGCGCGTGACGTTGCCGAGCGTCTTGGTCGTGAAAACATTACTCTCGCCACGCAGATAGCGCTTTTTTTGCTGCGCAATACGGCCTGCGAGCTGTCTACCAATGGTCTTGTGGAAACGTTGCGAGCGGTCGGCTGGAAAATCTATTGGGATAAGGCGAATACGTTACTCGAGCTGTTCAAGCAGGCATTTCTGGTGTATCAGCTTGAGGAGTATTCCACCATGCTCAAGCCGGGCAGTACCGCAGTGCCGAAAATGTATGCTGTCGATCAGGGTATGGTTTACGCGGTGTCACGCGCCAACCAGCAAGATATTGGAAAACGACTGGAAACTGCGATTTTCTGCGAATTGCAGAGACGAACTTCCGGTAGGCGTACGGAAACAATCACTTCGTACACTATGCCGACGTCCAAACAGGAGAAAGTTGACTTTCTTATCGGCGATGCTCTTGCTACGGAACCGTATGGGCTTATTCAAGTGTGTGCCAATATGGGAAATGAGAAAACCAGGGCGCGAGAAATCGGCTCTCTGCAAGCGGTTATGCAACGTATCAACGTTGATTCTGGCCTGATTCTCACGCTTAACGAGGGAGAAACCATTGAACTTCCCGATTCCACTGGCACGATCCACGTAATCCCCTCCTGGAAATGGTCCCTCTACGAAGCGTGATGGGAAGGTCAGCGAGAATGCTGGAAAGGAGATATGGAAATGGATGATGCCATATCGGTGCCCCTAACGAGCTAGTCGATTCTTATCAGTGTGTAATGCGTGAGATGTGGGGATTGGGATGATTTTGGAGTTGGGGATGGACGGGGTTGTGGGTTGCAGTTAGAGTTGACGGTTAGGGCGTTTGCGCCGAATATTTGGGGTTGATGACTGTATTCAAGAGAGGCTGACGAATGGTTTCGCCACATCATGTTGTGAAGATTGCGACTGCGCTGTCTGCGGTTGCGTTGGCGGCTTCCGTTGCGGTTGCGCCGGCTTACGCATTGCAGGATATTGCGATTGAGGATGCTGTTGCGCAAAGCGGTTCCGTTACTGCAGATAATGGCGTTGTTATGCAGTCTGACGATCAGTCGGATGATCAGACGGGCGGCCAGCAATCGCAAGACAGCATGCCCGACAATCCGAATGCGAAACTTCCGGATGCCGTCAATGACGAGATTTCCGACGATGCCACCGTGGTTTCGGAAGACCTGGCTGTCACCCCCGAAGGTGAGGTCAAGAACATCGAAACCGGCGAAATCGTGACCGATCCAACATTGGTCGGCACGAAAGATCAGCAGCCGGATCCGCTCGCCAAAACCAACGGCGAATCCTTCATTCCGGTCAGTGCGGAAGATGTCAAAAATGCTGTAGCCGACGCGAACGTACAGCTCTCCAAATTCGAAAGCAATGAATACGGCGCGCACTGGGGCACCTACAACAATTCGAAAGCTTTTTTCGACTACCAGAACAACCTGTTCGTGCAGCAAGCCAAAGGCGTGATCGACGTTTCCGGATGGCAAGGCGACATCGATTGGGCCAAAGCGAAAGCCGACGGCGTGGAAGGCGTGATCATCCGCCTCGGCTACGGCGAAGGCAACAATGCCGACAAGAAAGCGCAACGTAACATTTCCGAATGCAAGCGATTCGGCATCCCGTTCGGCATCTACTGGTATTCCTACGCGGACACTCCGGCGCTCGCCAAAGAAGAAGGTGCCGACGTGGTCGCCAAACTTAAGCAGTTTGGCGTGAATCCGAGCGATCTGGCGTACCCCGTGTATTACGACCTGGAAAAGTGGACCTGGGAAGGGCATCAGCCGCCCACCGACCCGAACGTGTACAACAATATCGTCAACAATTGGTACAGCGCACTACAGTCTGCCGGATACAAGAACCTGGGCGTCTACTCGTACACCAGCTACCTGCAAGGACCGCTGAAACATGCCGACATTTACGCCAAAACCACGTGGGTGGCGCAGTACGGCGCTCGCATGGGATTCGACTCGTTCCCGACCAACAGTCGCGGATGGCAATACACCAGCACCGGCAAAGTGGACGGTATCAGTGGCAATGTGGACATGAATGCGTTTGGGAATAAAGCGTATGTGAATGGCGGGAGCAGCAATGATTTACAAGCGGCCATTGATGTACGCAAAATGACTGCAGTTACCATTCCGAATGGCAATTATTACATCAATGTTCGTTCCAAAGTTGCGTCTAGCGTTGATATTCCTGGTGGAAGTGCTGCAGATTCCACCGCCATTCAGTTGTATTCCGGTAACAGTTCCAAGGCTCAACAGTTCACTTTTACTAGGCAGTCTGATGGGAGCTACGAGATCGTCAATGTGAATTCCGGCAAGGCTTTGGACGTGCGTAATGGTGTTGCTGAGAATAACGCTATAGTGCAACAGTATTCTCGAAATAATTCTCAAGCTCAACGATGGTTTATTCGTGATTCTGGAGCGGGATATTATTTGCAGTCCGCTCTCGGTAATTGGGTTCTGGATTTGAGCGGTGGAAATACTGCGAATGGTGCTGCGATTCGGCTGTATACGCCGAATGGCACTGCTTCACAGCTGTTTGTTGTTTCGTCAAGCGATGTCAACATAGCTACTGGAGTATCGATGATTATCACTTCGGTTGCGAATAAAAAACTTGTCACGGATGTGACGAGTGCATCGACGGCGAACGAGGCACGAGTTCAGCTTTATTCAAGTAATAATACGAACGCCCAGAAATATCGATTTGAATCAATTGGCAATGGAACTTATAAGATCGTCAATGTTAATTCGGGCAAGGTGCTGGATGTGGCTGGCGGATCTACTGCTAACGGAGCGGCGTTGCAGCAATATACGAGTAACAATACTGTTGCTCAGCAGTGGACGGTGCGGAATTACGGCAGTGGCAAGATTGCGTTGGTGTCGGTGAACGCCAACAAAGCTGTCGATATTCCAGGTGGTAATGCTGTGCAGCAGGCTCAGCTGCAGCTTTATTCGCCGAATGGCACTGTTGCTCAGCAATGGCTGGTTGCAAAGGCGCCGTTAACGTTGCGCGAACGTTTGAACGAAACCGCAACCAAGCATAGGCAAGATCTGCCGGATGGTACGTACACGTTCGGATCGAAGCTTAATACGTCTATGAAGATGGATGTAAGCGGTGCTTCCCGTTCAAATTATGGAAACGTGCAGATTTGGGCAGGTAATGGAACCAATGCGCAGAAGTGGAAAGTAACGCATGACTCCAACGGGTATGTGACGTTAACCAGTGTGAACTCCGGCAAAGTGTTGGATGTGAATGGCGGCGTATCTGCCAACGGAACCAACGTGCAACAGTACGATTCCAATGGAACATACGCTCAAAAGTGGATAGCAGTCAAGAATTCCGATGGCTCGTATACGCTCCAGTCAGCGCTCGCGGAAAACAAAGTCCTTGATGTTTCGGGTGCTTCTACCTCGAATGGTGCCAATGTGCAGCTATATGCCACAAATGGCACGAATGCCCAAAAGTGGGTGAAATAGCAGACAGATTAACCAATAAAATATGGCTGAGGACAAATATCTTTTTGCTCTCAGCCATATTTGGAATCTGTGCTATTTCTGGCGCCGCATCATGGCGAATTGATTGGCGTCAATAATGAATGCTTTGCGGTCGTTCTTGGCCATGACATCGAGGATGATGCCGGTGATGAACAATAGCAGTCCGGCAATGACGAGCATGACCGCGCCGATCAGCGTGGGGAATCGCGCCACCACGCCAGTGTGCCAGAAGTCCACGGTCACGCTGCCGCACAGCACAATGCCGATGATACCGAGGATGACGCCAAGTCCGCCGAAGAACGGCAGTGGCTTGTATTCGCGAATCATGCGGAAGATGGTGCTCATCACCTTGATGCCGTCACCCACGGTGTCAAGCTTGCTGACGGATCCGGCAGGACGGTCGCGGTACTGAATTGGCATCTCGAACAGACGCAAGTTGTTGTTCAACGAGTGGATGGTCATTTCGGTTTCGACCTCGAAGCCGCGCGACAACACGGGGTAGGTTTTGACGAAGGTGAATGAGAAGGCACGGTAGCCGGTCATGATGTCGGTGACGTTCGCATGGAACAGGCCGTTGATCGAACCGCGCACCAGACGGTTACCGAAGTTGTGGAACGGGCGCTTGTTCTCTTGAAAATACGTTGAACTGAGCCTGTCGCCAATCACCATGTCGTATCCTTCGGCGATCTTCTCGACCATGGCGGGTGCCGCGTCGGCTGGGTAGGTGTCATCGCCGTCGGCCATGACGTACACATCGGCGTCGATGTCTTCGAACATGGCTCGGATCACGTTGCCTTTGCCTTGGCGTGGCTCCTTGCGGACGATGGCCCCTTCCGCCGCCGCGATCTCGGCGGTGCGGTCGGAGGAGTTGTTGTCGTACACGTAGATGTCCGCCTGTGGCAGCGCGGTTTTAAAATCACGAATGACCTTGCCGATGGTGACTTCCTCGTTATAGCAAGGAAGAAGTACTGCAACGGAAACGTTCGAATTCTCAGGCATATGCTCCACTATATCCCTTGTACTGGTCTGCATGGGGAATGGATTATAGGTGATGTTGCATACTTGAAGCAAATGGATTTATCGATTCACATTAATTATCACGAGTGTAGCGTGACGAAGTGTCCGTCTTGAATGCCGAATCGCTTTTGAAATAATCGTTATAGTTGATCTCCATGTTCGATTGGCCAGCGGCTATAAAAAGTTCGCCCACGCATACATCATGTACAGTGTTTTCATCACGGTGGTAGCTATGGCAAATTCCATGGTGTATTGGGCAAGTGACCCTTTGATTCTAGGCAACTTGATTGAAAATTTTCCTGCTTTATCGATTGTTGAAGAACTGGCGTATTTATGTTTTCCTTCTCGCAAAGTAACGGAAATTGTTTTCCCCGATGAGGATTTCTGAGCTGAGCCGCTTAAGGTGGTGGTTTTGTTCTGTTGCAGAACCATGCTGTCCATTACACAGCTCGGTAAAGGAAGGGCGGTGTTTCCGTTTTCTTGTGGTGTTTTCTTGCTTTCCTGAGCGTACGCAGGAAAACAGAATGAATGACAGTGTCAATGAGAAAGTTCTTCTAAACATCTGAACAAATTTATGAAAGTGGAACGTTGCTATGGCGCGAGTATAGCGGTTTCCAAACTTGTTTTTCATGTCTCGGACTTCTGATTCGTAGATAAAGATGCTGTGTTTTCCAGATTAGATATGAGAGCGGACGCCTGCGGATGAGTTTCCGCTTCTGTCGGAGATACTTTAGCGTTGATATGCTAAGGGCGTGCAAGTTGGAGAAGGAAAGGACGATCAGTGACGGCGAGACAAACAGATATGTGGCAAGGCTCTGTCGACAGGCGGGAAAGCAGCTGTCACGGTACTCACTATGTATTTGTGGACGTGCTGAACATTGTTTCCTGCTTTGCCGTGGTATGTCTGCATACGTCTTTAGGTGTGTTCTCTCTGCAACATACTTTTCTATGGACATTCCAAGAGCTCATGCAGGCGATGTTTATTTTCGCCGTGCCTATTTTCTTCATGGTCAGCGGAATGAATCTTTTGGATTACCGGAAGAAATATTCTACGAAAGTGTTTTTCAAAAAACGATTCGTACGAGTGGGACGTGCGTTGATTCTGGGCAGCATCGCTTGCTATTTATTGTTCGGTTTGCTCCCCGGCCTGTTTTATGGAGCGCAATCAATCGCCGATGGTTTCGGTCCTGTCGATTTTTGCAAGAGATTCCTTACCAACTCCATTATCGATATTTACTGGTTCCTGTATACCATCATCTATTTGTACTTATTGACTCCATTGCTTTCAAAAATCGTCCATGACCGTCGTTTGTTGGAATATGCTATTGCACTGACGCTGTTCTGTTCAATTCTGATTCCTGCAGCAAAAGCCATTGGAATCAACGAGGAATATTTCAGCCCATTGTTGAGCTGGCCGCTATTTGCTTCCAGTGCCCTGCTGTATTTCCTGCTGGGATATTATTTGGAAAACTACGGCTTGCCGTTGCATTGGAATGCGCTTGCATGGGCCGCAACTTTCCTCGGATCTGTGACGTTGATGTTCCTCGGCGGTTTATGGTGGAACGGTTTCTTCCAGAATTCGATGGGGGTGGAATACCAGAATTATCTTGTCGGCATTTCCTCTCCGTTATGTGTGATATCCGCGGTATCACTGTTCATGCTCTGCAAAGCGCTGGAGCCATCCCTTCAGCGTGGATCTGACAGAATGAAGTCGATAATTCGCAAAGTGTCCAGCGTCTCGCTCGGTGTATATATGTTCCACCTACTGCTGGTGAACCTTACGCTTGGTGGGCCTTTCGAGCGCATCCTGACGTTTGGGCAATACCACCCATTCATTAAGGCCATTGCGGTCTATCTGCTTACTGGCATTGCCGTATACGTCGGCAAGTGGTGCATCTCAAAGGTGAAACGAGCCCTACTATCGAAGTGAGTCAGCGTAGGACTCACGTCCGGAGAGACGATTTAGGATTCTTCAGGCAAATGCTTCAGCGTAAGTGATAGAAACAGTGGAATGATATACAGCATAGGCAACACATAGCGTGTTGCCTCCGTGTGCGTGGAAATCGGTCCAGCAAATAGAACAAGCATTGTGATGAACATTGGCAGATTAAGCATCAACAGATTAAGTTTGTTCTTCTTGGATCTCAGTATGAGAAACATGATGGCAAAAGGAAGTATTGTAGCCCAAAAGGCTTTTTGCCATATGATATTGAGTATAGGCGTCGCTGATAATGTGTCTGCGTAGAATTGTCCAATCGCATTACCAGCTTTAGTGTTATCTGTCCAAGGCATGTATTGTTCGATGTTTTGATAATGATGTTTGGAATTGTTGATTGGAAGCATCATGCTGAGATCTTGTTCTTCTCCTGATGCGACATTGAATGAGAACCATGCGACGGAGAGTCCACCCCATCCTGCTATCATGTCGCCGGGATGTCTAACCAGTTGTTTCATCCATGTCGTGATTAAGGCATGGACATCTTCAGAAGATAATTCCTGTCCTTTTATCGGATCAGCTTTATACCAACAGTAAGCATCTTGGAGTTGACCAATATCCATATGGTAAATTTGTTGGATTTCGTCGATTTCGGCTACACTCAAATCATCCTTATGGTTATGCACCACATTGGCGACTTGTTGCATGGGCACAGCAAGAATCTCGTTACTTTCCCCTGGGGCAATGTGCAATGCTGGCAAAATAAAAGTTGGCACGATTACACCAACAACCAAATAAGGAACGCTACCTAGAACAATAGTAGCTATTTTACAGGACCAATGTTTGACAACGAAGCATGCCAAAAGAAGTAGAGCCAGAACAATGATATACATGCCTGTTTTTTTTGTTAAGGATACGGCCAATACATCTAAGATAAAGAAAACATTAAATGAAACGGATTTTAAAATTTCCCCTTGTGTTCTCCAAAGTTCACAGAATGCGATAGAGAAGAATACGAAAAATGGCGTATTGAAAGTATCTTTCGCAAGAGACATCGACATCATGGGGATGATGGGGAAAAAGGTAAGAAATGCAGCGATAAAGAAACGGCATTTCCAAGGTATGTTGTATTTGCCTGTATAGCAGACTGTACAAGCGATGGCCAATGTGGACAGTAGCGACTGCACGAGCACTAGCAGGTACAATCCATAGATAGCGTTATTGAACAATGCTTTGCCAATATGTGCGAATCCGACATACAAATACGTCATCATGAAGGGATGATGATCGGTGAACGGCACTGAAGGGTCATAATATTCCATTAGCTGCCAGGAAGTATCGTACCAGTAGACGCCCGGGAAATAAGCTACAAAATACGGAATCCAGAATGCCGTTACGAGACACCATAACGTGATAATGGATCGAGGAGACCAGTCCATTGTGAGTTTGCGGAACGCTTCAAACGGTTTACTCAGTGATTCGTTATGGTGATTTATGCGCGGAACTATTTTTGTCGCAGCGAAAAACAGTAATGTGAACAGGGCAATATAAAAGAGAGTGTTCACATAAAGCAGCGCATTTCGAGTGTCGATTTTGCCCTCATGCTGGCCAATAAAAGAACACATGCCAAACAACGTACCCAGAAGAATGGGGACGAGATAAGCAAAGTTATGTTCGGTAATTCTAAAACTTTTTGTGGTCTGTTTCAATGCGATTATTCCCTTCCTCGAACCGCGCGACCGATGGCCTTCGCCATGGCACGACGGCGGGAACCTATTGGCATGAGTGGATCGACAATCTTGCGAATAGGGTTATCCTCTCCAACGGCGCGTTCGTGCTTTGGACGAAGCGCCTCTTCAGGGATTTTCGGTTCGTTCGCCTTCACCACGCGCTTGAGCAGACGCTCATAGAACGGGGTTTCACGTGCGTATTTCCAATAGATGGAGGCGAAATCGCAATCTGGATCGGTCCATGGTTTTTGAAAACCAGCGTAATGGATGATCTTCGGATTGTTGCGTGACTTCATGTAGGCGTCATAAATGTCGTTCGGAGCCTGCACAAACAGATTGCCGACGCGTCCGCCGCAATCGTGAACCACATTCCACTCCCACGGCAAATACAGTACTTCTCCCTCACAGTGTGCGTTAAGCACATCTTGGTCGTTATAGATGAACGCAGGGTTAGACGCATACGTAAGCCACTGCTTGATGGTGTAGCGCTCGCGCATGGCCTTGGTGTTGAGCACGAGAACGCCAGCTTGGAAGTAATCGTAAGGATTCTTCATCTTCAGCACATTCTTGGCATACCCCATGCGCTTGCCATGCTTGACGTTGAGGTTGGCAAGGAAGTCGATATCTCGAATCGCACCGAGCAGCTTGCCTTGCAAGTCGGTGTTGTACAACTTGGAAATATCGCCATTGATGACGATATCCGAATCCAAATACAGCACCTTGTCGTAGAACGGCAATAGCTTCTGGATCAGGAATCGATAGTAGGTTTCGATGCTGATATGAGCATTATTCGTGGAAAGATCGTATCCAGACAGCTCACGCTCCACATTGGTGAATCGCAATGACATGTTCGGGAACTGCTTGAAGAAGTCACGCAGTCGTTCCTGCTTATCCCAAGCGATGTTTCGTTGTAGAACCACAACATCATAGAAATATGTCGGATCAGCATTCTTCATGGCCGAATAAACCGTGGTGGTGAGCTGTGGAACATAATTATCATCCGCGGCAAACACGACTGGAACGATCGGCTTGTCAAACATATCAAGAGGCTTCAGCTCTTCAGCGGGTTCCGGATTGGTAAAGTGAACACACTGAAGCTCCTTGAACTTCCAATTGGAACCGATGCGCTTATGATGCATCAAATAGATGTTCAGCAGGCGTTCGGAAAGGTGCCCCGGAGTACGCAACGCTTCCTTGCTGTAGGCACTATAGCTGGTGTTCTTATCGAACTCCTCAAGAATCGGGAACATCCAAGAGCAATAGTCGAAGAAGATCTCCTTCTTCATAATGAACATATTGCAGAAGCATGCCTTGTTGCCCGTGAAGAAAGCATCGGCATCCTCTTTGTAATCCGGATACATCTTGCATAGAATCCGATAACAGCGGAGCATATCATCATCGTGCAGCAGGGGAGCGGCTTCCCACAATGCGCGAGGAGTACCATGCTTGTCGATAATCTTCGTGAGATCACCGAATGGAGTGGTGATGACGTCGTATTGGCGAACTACTCGCTCAATGTTTGTATCGTCAAGTCCATACTCTTTCGCAGCTTTGGCATCGATGTAATCATCCATGATTTCGCCATATGGGTTCTCTTTGTGGAGAGTGTCAGAGAAATCAAAATAGCGGCGATAGTGGCAGAAACCGTAATAATCGGCATCCACATTCTTCCAAGCCCAGTATTGGGTAGTCAGCTCGCAATAGCGCGGATTACGGTCGGAGATATTCTCGCCTTCGTCATCGTGGAACGCCCAGGGGAAACGATAGCTGCCTTCGTGCAGGCCAACCTGCACAGGCTGCATGATATCGCTCTCAAATCGATTCACATTCTTATGCGTGGTGACGAACAGGCGAACGCGCTGGTTGTTGTATCGTTCGATTTGTTCGGCTTGCTCACTTTGAGTTACTAAATCAAGCATGTGGGATGTTGCGATACGTTTCATTTCATGGAAACGAAGGCTATCAGTATCTTCAAGGGATGGGAGAACCTCAAACGAATTGGCAATACCAAACCAGTTATTCAGTCTGTCATTAGGCAGAAGTGCTGTTTTTTCAGACAGTTTTTCATACGCGTCATCCCGCACAAAACGATATATTTCTCGACCTGCAATTGCCGGTCCAAATACGTCAGACATGCTTTGTGCCGCTGAAAGCTTCTCGTTTTCCGGAATTCGGATTTTCCAGTCGTTAGCGAGGATTTCTGTTGCTTTCCGTTGGAATCCCTGAGCGCAAGCGCGAAGCATTTCTGAGTGCTGAGTGTCGGCGAAATCGTATGCTGCGTCAAAATCGGCCTTGAAATGATGACAATACTGCGCGTACTTCTCAGCGCTAATGGTGCTGGTTCCGCTGATACCGCGACCGTAGTAGTAAATATATCCACGGCAATGCTTGCATGAGTGATATGTCTTTGCAAAGGCAGAAACAACGAAGCATTCATATCCGTCTTGTGAACGGCCGAGACGCTCCTTGGTCATTGCTGCAAAAGCCTGCTTAAGGACAGACGTTTTGTACAGACGCTGGGTTACTCGCCAGTCCACTTTATATCCTCGAGATTCGTCGAAGATATCGCGAATTATGTCCTCGCCTACGGCATCCTGCGTAGACGCGTTGTTATTGGCTTCGAAGGCTTCGCGCTCGGAATCCAGAAGTTCGTTTGCCCCGACTACTGTGATGCCGAAATGAAGAACATCTGCAGGATGCAATGATAACTCCTGAACAAGTTGCTTGCACATGTCTGGCTTGAGCGCATCATCACCATCGAGGAAGAAAGAATACTCTCCGGTAGCGGCTTCGGCTCCCGCCATACGGGTGCGGTGTGTGCCCATATTGGGGTGGTTGGTCACCACTTGAATACGGCTATCTTTTGAAGCTTCCTGGGCAATGACATCGCCGGTATTATCGGTGCTTCCATCATTGACGACAACGATTTCGATATCCTTGAGGGTCTGATTTCGTGCTGACTCCAAGCATTCCTCTATGTATTTGCCGACATTGTATGCAGGAATGATGATTGAGATCTTCGGCATAACTCTCCCTCGATTGGGCAAACTACTAACGCAACTGTTAACAGTGTATCCGTTGACTCTGAAAAGCAGCGTATATAAGTATCATTGCTGTAGAGCATTGTTAAGAACTTGAGGAGCAGTCATAATGGTAGACTTGACATGGGTTGGTGAGAAGAAGAACAAGCTTCGCCGTGCTGGAACGCATCTAGCTCGTGTATTCCGGCGGCATCCTCGAATCATAGTTTCCATGACTTCGTATCCGGCACGAATTAACACTGTTCACTTTGCTATTCGTACGTTGCTTGCTCAAAAAAGATTGCCGGACAAAATTATTCTTTGGCTATGTGAAAGCGATTTTCCAAATAGGGAAGATGATCTTCCCGAATCGTTGAAAGACGTTCTCTGGCATGATGTTGAAGTGCGTTGGGTGAACAATGATCTCAAACCGCATAAGAAATATTATTGGGCTTTGCAAGAGTTCAAAGATGATTATGTAATTACAACAGATGACGATTTATTGTACAGGAATACAATGATCGGTGATCTGATGGAGATGCATGAACGGCATCCGAAAGCAATCGTAGCCGTGAGAACCCATCTCATCATGTTCGATGAACAAGGTTCATGCACTCCGTACGAGCAGTGGATTTACGAAGCTCCCCATTATCATCCAGATCTTGTAGGAAAGCCTTCGATGAGAGTATTTGCTACAAATGGTGCCGGAACCTTGTACCCACCACACCTTATGCCGTCTGAAACTTTTAATGCGGAAGATATAAAAAAACTGTGTCTCACTGCGGATGATTTGTGGCTAAAAGTGATGCAAGTCAAAGCGGGAGTGCCTGTTGTGGCTGCAACAGGCGATCAATTGCTTAATTATGTTCCGGGCACGCAAGGAGAGGAAGCCCTGTGCCACCAGAATACTGAAAGTGGCGTGAACAACATCGTGCTTGCGGCAATTCTTGAAGAGATGAAGAGCCGCCATGCCTTGACAGCTGATTTTGATCAGCTTGTTCGGGATGATGAGCTTGATCAATATCTTTGATTAGTTTAGATGGATTGGGTGCCACAAAGTCCAGCCTTGCGGCACCCAACCCATCTAATGCCTCATTGCGCTATACATAGTGCCAATGTGGTGTTTTATTGTTATTTCGATATTCGCAAACGATCAGTCTGCCGTTTTTCGCATATTCAACTTTGCCGACATCTGCTTTCTTGCAGAATTCTCCAGCATCATGAGTGCCTACTTGTGGGTTTGGCTGAGGGGTAGGTTGGGGCGCTGGCGGTTGTGGCTCGCTTTCCTGATCCCCCAAACCATATGCTCGCGCAATGGCATTAAGCGTGGACGAGTTAACTGCATTTTTTCCTCCTAGAACGTAGACGTTCTGCGCGGAGGAAATATTTTGCGCTGCAAAATCAATAGTCGGAGAATTGCTGTCTTGCACAAGCAGCATGGCAGTCTTTTTCGATCCTGATAGTGCGCTGCCTGCAAGGGCATCTGGGAAGTTGGATCCTGTGGCGAATACCACATCTTGCGGTGCAGAATTTAGGTTATTGAGCACGAACTCGCCTATTGATTTACTCGTTTCATAGCGAGTGCCTCCGGATAAGCGAGTTACGTTGATTCCCAGTGCTTCCAGATTCGTCTGAACATGTTGTGGGACGGCTGCCGTTCCTCCGGCGATAATGACGGAATTGAATGCGCCGGATTCCAGAATCTGAAGGGAATCTGGGTCAAGACCAGAAGGAGAGCTGAGGAAGAATGGCGAAGAGGTCTGATATGCATAAGGTGATATGGAAAGAGCGTCGGCGAAGCTGTTTCCTGTGGCAATGATTGCTACTTTGGAAGCTTGGCTTCTCGTATTTGAGGAGGTCAAAGCGTTGTAAATCTGCAGAGCTGTGTCATAACGGGTGCTGCCGGCGATTCGTTCAATTTCCATGGAGGACTGAATCTGACGGATTGACTGCTCCACATCGGCAGAAATAGCGCTTTGTCCACCAATGATAAAGACTTTGCGAACTCCGAGACGTTGCATCTCGAAGGAAGCTTCGCTTGACAGGCTATAGGAATCCGTCAATATTATAGGTGCGTTATAGGCTCCAGCGAGAGAAGAAGCGGCAAGTGCATCTGGGAAGTTGCTTCCTGCCGCAAGCACCGCATACTCAGACGATGTAGGAAATGCCTGTTCAACGATCTGAGACATCGTTTCATAGCGAGTATTGCCCGCGATTCGGGTGAATGAGTTGACGCTGGCATATGCATTATGTGTGGGGATAAGCGCTAGAGTGCAAAATACACATACGATAGCGGCAATCACACTTCGAACTTTGTTATGAATCGATTTCATATTTCTCTCCTCAAACGGTGTGCCTAGAGCGATTATACCTTTGAAAGGTGTTGAATTGAATGTGGAGATTCGGGTCGCCGACTGAGATTGAGGGGGTTCTATGAGACGCTTGGGACGAAGAGACATTCCTATTATGGTTTGTATTTTTGTTTTATTCGGTTTACTGATTGCAGCGCTCCCAGCTGCGGCTGATGAGGGGGAAAATGCGTCGGTTGCTCTTGAACGATTAATGGTCAAAGCGCAGTCAGATGATTACCGTTCCTCGGAAAGAGAGGATTTATTCGGAACCTGGCTCCACAATGATGAGCTTGGAGGTAGCGCGACTACTCGTGACTATATTTTGCAGAGAGATATGGAAAATGTCACGTTCACGTCGGAAAGGCATGTTAATACTGGAACACTGCATGACCCGTACACCGGAGAAACAATCTATTTTCAAAGAGGGCAGAGTACATCTAATAAGGTTCAGATTGATCATGTCGTTGCCGTAGGGGAGGCGTATGAAAGTGGCGCTGATGCTTGGACAAAGAACCAGCGGGTTGCCTATGCCAATGATCCTTATGTTTTGCTGGCCGTAAAAGGAGCGGCGAATGCGTCAAAATCGGATAAAGATGCAGCGAACTGGCTTCCTTCTCAGAAGAGCTATGACTGCTCGTATGTGAGTCGTCAAATCGGAATAAAAGAACACTACGGTCTTTCGGTAGACACTGCTGAGAAAGAAGCAATGCGGTCGGTATTGTCTCAGTGTCCGTCCGGGCAAACTATCCCGGTTTACAACGGGAATAACGCTTCTCCGGAAGTGCCTTTACCGAATCCTGATCCCACTCCGGACGATACGCATGGGCAAATGATTCGTTTGTTTGGAAATAATCGGTACGACACGATGACGGATGTTGTCGACACTGCTTTTCCAGAGGAGACTTCGACGGTTATTGTCACTTCGGGTGAGAATTATCCCGATGCTTTGGCTGTTTCCGGATTTGCCGGCATAGAAAATGCTCCTGTGCTTCTAACGAACCCACAGGTGTTGAGTGCCAACGTACGTAATGAAATAAAGCGCTTGAAGCCTTCTTCCGTCGTTATTGTCGGTGGAGAAAAAGCGGTTTCCTCTGATGTGGAGTCTTCTTTAAAGCAATGCGTTGACGGAGTTGAACGAATTCAGGGTGCCACACGAATAGATACGGCATTGCAAATTTATGAAGCGGGGAAGAGTCTGTCCGCTGGATGGGGAGAAACCGCGGTTGTTGTTACTGGAGGAAATAATCAAAACGGATTTGCTGATGCACTATCTGTGACATCCTATGCGTATGCTCAGAAGGCACCGGTGTTCTTATCTGATGCGGAGACTGGTCTTACAGCAGATCAGCAGAATGCTTTAAAGGATGGGAACTTTACTCAAATCGTAATCGTTGGAGGGGCTCAGGCAGTTCCTGAATTTGTCTCGGCTCAAATCGAGCAGACGGTAGGTATTAAACCAATTCGTATTGCTGGGCAGACTCGGTATAATACGAGTATTCTTTTCGCTCGCTGGGCTATCGGACAGGGCGCATTGACTATGAACAATGTTGTTTTCACTACAGGGCAAAACTATCCAGATGCCTTATCTGGAGGTCCTTTGGCTGGTCGTGATGCAAGCTGTATGTTGCTGGTGAACAACAGCGATGCAACCGTATCCAATGTGGGAAGCTATGTGTCTTCTTATGCGGAATCTGTGTCTGAAGCGTACATTTTGGGAGGAGCTAATGCGGTTAGCTGGAACACTGCCGGCCGGCTTTCTAAGAGTCTTGGTTTGGCTCTGACAAACTAAGCAACTTCGTGAGGGCATTCAGAGATATGCGTTGGGGCTGCCCGCTCCTTAAAGGAACGGACAGCCCCAACACATACGCGGATGACCGGTAGCACTACTTGTTTTACTTCTTGCCTCGCACCTTGCGCGCTACGACTTTCATGAGTTCGCGCTGCTTGGATCCGGTGGGGGCTAAAACATCCACATATTTACGGATTGGACTGTCTTCAGCAATGGCCCGATCATGATGTTCCGGAGGTTCCGGCTTCTGCACTCCCGACATGGCGGCGTACATTTGCGCAACGAACGGAGTTTCCTGCGCGTACTGCCAATACAGTGGAGCGAAATCGCACCAAGGATTCTTCCAAGGCTTGTCGAAACCGGCATAATGTACGACCTTTGGCGCCTTGCGCGATTCCATGTATGCCTTATACACGTCTGCAGGTGCGAAATCGAATACTCCCGCCACACGTCCAGCACAGTTATGCATCACATTCCACGAATAGTCGAGGTAGGTAACAAGACCTTCGCACTCGGTATTAAGAATGTCCTGATCGTTGTAGATATATCCCGGCTTCGAGGCAATCTGCAGCCATTCATGAACCGTATGAATCTTACGCGTGCGATCCAAATTCATAACTAGCACGCCAGCCTGGAAATATCCATAGGCGTCACGCATATGCAACTGCTTGCGCACATACTCGGCGCGAATACCATCCTTCATATTGAGATTGCCGATGAAGTCGATATCCGGCACTGCGGCGATAGCATTATCGCCCATTTCCGTATCGAACAGTTCGGCAACATCACCATTCACTACAAGATCGCAATCCAAGTACAGCAGCTTTGAGTAGAAAGGCAACGCTTCCTGAATGATGAAACGATAATACGTTTCCACACTGATATGCGCATTGCTGGTGGTGAGATTGAATCCTGCAAGATATCGGCTCACATCATAGAAACGTACGGCGGCATTCGAGAATTGCGCAAGGAATTTCGTAATAATCTGCTTGTTCTCGTCAGAAATGTTTCGTTCCAGCACGATCACATCGTAAAAACGATCTTCGGAAGCGTTCTTCAGCATCGAATATATCGTGGTAGTGAGCATTGGAACGTAATTATCGTCCGCTGCAAAAACCACAGGCACAATGGTTTCAGGATTCTCCTGCAACGGTTCAAGCTTGGCGAACGGTTCCGGATGCAGAAAATGCACGCACTGCAGTCGCTTGATTTTCCAATTGGCTCCAGTGCGCTGCTTATGTGCAAGAAAAATATTAAGCAAACGTTCAGAAAGATGCCCCACGGTGCGAGTAGTCTGCACATCCATCTTGCTGAAATCAGTATGCTCGGCAAACTCATCCAGCAGGGGGAACAACCATTCGTTGTACTCGAAGAAAATATCCTTCTTCATGATAAACATGTTGCAGAAAGCTGCAGTATGGCCATTCAGCACCGCATCAGCATCCGCTTTGTAATCAGGATGACGTGCGCACAGAATGTCGTACATGTGACGCAAATCCTTGAGGCGAAGATGCCTATCCGCATCCCAATGCTGCTTGAGATTCGTAAACCCACCAATACGACGGGTGTCATTAAGCGGCGTGGTGATAACGTCCCATCCATCTACCGCTTTGGAGATATCGCCATCGTTGATGCCATACTTTTCAATGGTTTGACTGTCGATATAGGAATCGATGATTTCGCCATAGTCGTTTTCCTGATGCGGGGTATCGGTGAAATCGAAGTAGCGTCGGTAGTGGCAGAAACCGTAGTAGTCGGCATCCTCGTTTTTCCAAGCCCAGTATTGCGCGGTCAGTTCGCAGTAACGGGGATTTTTATCGGAAATATTCTCACCCTCATCGTCATGCAGCGTGCTGTCGAACCGCCTTGCGGCATGGGCCACTCCAACCTGTACAGGGAGGATGCTGTTTCCTTCAGGGAAAACAGCAGGCTTGTGTGCCGACACGAAGATTTTGATATCCGGATGCTGATGTTCTCCTGTGAGAGCCATGTGAGATATTCCGCCTTACTGAAACAAACGTCCTTTCCACAATAGAATATATGAAAGTACTGCTGAAGAAGGGCACGCTATACGTTTTTGTGCTCAAATACTTCGCACTAGTAGGATAGGACGCTTGTGAAGAACTTTTTTGACAGCCTCAAAAAGAGGTACCACTACGCGATAGTGGTATTCAAGGAACTGGTGAAAACCGATTTCCAGTTGCGTTACCAAGGATCGTTCCTCGGCATGGTGTGGTCCGTGTTGAAGCCGCTTATGTTGTTCGCTGTGATGTATGTGGTGTTCGTGAAGTTCTTGAAGTTCTCCGACGGCACCCCGACGTTCCCGATTTCGTTGTTGTGCGGTACCTGCTTGTGGAGCTTCTTCTCCGAATCCACTAGCATGGGTATGCAATCCATTGTTGGCCGCGGTGATTTGCTGCGTAAGGTTCATTTCCCGAACTACATTATTGTGGCTTCCACCACTATGGGTTCTATGATTTCTCTCGGCATCAACCTGCTCGTGGTGATCTGCTTCGGTTTCTTCGCCCATGCGCATTACACGTGGCGAGTATTGCTTGTGCCGCTCAGCATTATTCAGTTGTATTGCCTTGGTCTTGGCGTAGCTTTGCTGCTTGCTTCGCTGTTCGTGTATTTCCGTGACGTGGCTCATATTTGGGAAGTCATATTGCAGGCCATGTTCTATGCAACGCCTATCATCTACCCAATTTCCATGATTGCGGATAAGGGTTACGGCTGGGCCGCCAATATTTTGATGCTTAATCCTTCCACTCAGGTGATTATGGATATTCGTCATAATCTGCTTTCTCCGGAGTATGTGCCGACTGTGTGGAGCATGGTTGATAACAAGTTGCTTTGCTTGCTGCCGTATGCGTTGTCAGTTTTCATTCTGTGGCTGGGCATTCACGTGTTCCGTAAGTACAGTTCCAAGTTCGCGGAGGTGCTCTAAATCATGACTGAGGTTGCAATGACTGAAGAGGGAAACGTTGACGAGCGCCCTGTAGTGCTCAGGGTCGACCATGTCGCCAAAATGTTCCGTCTGCCTACAGAACAGGCTACTGGCTTGAAGATGGCCTTTCTGAATTGGACGAAAGGCATCAAAGGCTATACCGAGCAGCATGTTCTGCGTGACATCAACTTCGAAGTTCGTCAAGGTGATTTCTTCGGTATCGTCGGGCGTAACGGTTCCGGAAAGTCCACGCTGTTGAAGATTATTTCTCAGATCTATACTCCGGAACATGGTTCCGTAACGGTTAAAGGCAAGCTGGTGCCATTCATCGAGCTTGGTGTTGGATTCAATCCGGAGTTGACCGGCCGCGAGAACGTGTATCTGAACGGTGCTCTACTAGGCTTCACTCGTGCTGAAATCGACGCGATGTATGACGACATCGTTGAGTTCGCCGAGCTTGAAGATTTCATGGATCAGAAGCTCAAGAATTATTCTTCGGGCATGCAGGTGCGCCTCGCCTTCTCCGTTGCTATCAAGGCTCAAGGCGATATCCTAGTTCTCGATGAAGTTCTAGCCGTCGGCGACGAAGCATTCCAGCGTAAGTGCGACAACTTCTTCGCCGAAATCAAGAAAGATCCAACGAAGACCGTTATTCTTGTCACCCATTCCATGGATTCCGTCAAGAAGTACTGCAACAAGGCCATCCTGATCAAGGACGGCGAGATTATCGCCAGTGGTGACAAGAACGATGTTGCCGATCGTTATACTCTCGAAAATCTCAAGTCTGAGCATAAAGAGCGAAAAGAAAATCCGGAAGATGAATATTCACTAGGCTTGAGTGAGAAGGTGCCCACTTTCCGAATTCTGCCTGTTTCCCCGCAGATTTCATCCTGTGCCGAGACGTTCGAATTTGATGTCGAATATGATCTTCGTGATAGTGACGGCGGAGAATTCTACATTCCTATGTCGGTCTTGGATGTCAAGCGCGGCGGTGTGCCCTATGACTGTGGTGTCGCTTTTAAATTCAGCAATGCCGGGCATAACAAGATTCACTTTGCGTTGCCTCTGAGCATATTCAATGATGGAGATTTTAAGATTATCGCCACCATGCGCAAGATTCCGGATACGTCAAATCTGAGGAAGTTTGAGCAGCTTGCTTTTACGAGTGATGAGAACTCATGCTACTTCTCGGTTCGAAATCCAGGAACTACTAATTTCGCAGGGCTTCTTAATGACAAGGCGCTTCATATTGACTGCTTAGGAACAAGCCGTATCTGATAAGTCAATGGTGGTGTTTGCTCACTAAATGGAATGGCGGGATGCCAGCCTAGGCTGGCATCCC
>OGYH01001057.1_pt1 | contig 27025 bp, 19 predicted proteins | sample 1576511 | NCBI WGS metagenome assembly OGYH01 (sample SAMEA3541522, study PRJEB24748) | human gut metagenome | biome: human gut; feature: human-associated habitat; material: faeces | place: China | collected 2012
GAAGAGCAGTGACAGCTCCAGAAAAAAGGCCGCCTCCAGTCGGAAACGGCCTTTTACTCGTTGTTTTTATTTTATTTTTTTTAATAAATCGGAGAAGCAATCTCATTCTGCCCAGCACTTTTGCCCAGCAATGACCTCCAAAACTCCCTCGCAGCGATTTTTTGCCCATGCCGGGCTTTCCAAAACCAAAAAATGTATATTTCACAATAAATCAAAAGTATTACTTGTATATATCCAGTTTTTGCCATGGAAAAAGCCTTCTGCCCAGCATTTTGTCCAGCACCCTTCTGCCCTTCAGAAGGGGATGGTTTGGCAGAGCAGGCAAGGGCTTTCGAAAGCCAAGGAGTATTTTGTTTTTAGGCCGCGTCGAAGACGCCGGAAGCCATAGGGTATCCGTGAGCGTAATCGAGAAGGGCGGAGTATTCCGCCCTTCGAGCCGGAGACATGAAGTTCCCCGAGATGCCTTTTCGCGCCGCGAGCGGTAGCGAGCATGGAAGGCGCACCGAAAAAAGGGTCAAAAGGTGGGCATTTTGTGCGTTGGATCATTATTAAAAACAGTATGTTGATACGTTCTTCCTGCGCGCGCGCACTTCTTTTTCTAAGAATTCTAGAATTCCACGCCTTCGATTCTAATATATATCAGTATATTACAGATTTAAATGGGAGAAAAAATCCGTCGAAATGGGAGAAAAAATCCGTCGAAATGGGAGAAAAAATCCGTCGACAATATGGGAGTTTATTTACTTTTCTCCTATTTCTTATTAACTAGGTAAAAAAACAGCCGGAAACATCCCACGACGAATATTTCCGGCCTGACCCCATCCCAACCTGCCGGATTAGGCTAGGAGGTTGAAAAGTGGTTGCAGGAGAAATAATGAAACCTCGCGAAATTGTCAAAACAAGTAACGATTTTGTGAGAAGTAGATGCAAGATAAAAGATGTTATAGCAGGTCGTATTCTTATGGCGTTTGCATCGTTGGTAGAGGAAAAAGATGTTAATAATAAAGATAATTTTTTAGAATATAAAATATCTGCATCATCTGTAATTAATAAAATTGATGCTGGTGGCGATTATTATAAACAAGTTCGTGAAGCTGCATATACACTCTTAGATCAAAAATTAGAAAAAAAAATTGGCAAACATGGTTTTAAACTATATACATTGTTTTCAACAATAGAATATAATGATGGAATTATTACAGGGAAATTCCATCATGAATTAAAAACTTTTTTTCTTGGATTGAAGGAAAAATTTACACAGTTTAATTTAATGCAATATATGCAGCTTCCAAGTATATATAGTCAAAAATTATATGCTTTCTTAAAATCATGGGATGATAAACCTGATGTGACGGTTTCTGTTATAGAACTTCATGAAATGTTAGATACACCTGAGTCATTCCGTACAAATTTTAAAGAATTACGCAGATGGGTATTGGAAAAAGCCCATAAAGATATTGTAGGAAAAACACAGCTTTACTATGAATGGGAACCTATTAAGCGGGGACGAGCTATTATAGCTGTACGCTTTATCTTTGGCGCAGAGCGATCTTTGCCTGTGGCAAAAAAAAAGGCAGATGGCGCCAGAGAAAAACAATCACAGCTCAACAACGCAGCAGCAATCACGGCGATGAAGTGCCTCAAAGAGCGTGGAGAAACATGCAGAGGAGGATATCAAAAGAAAAGTATTTGCGATATTTGCCTAATTTTGCGCCCGTAGGAGAGTTGTCAGGAAGAGGCGAGATGTGTAGGTTCTTCCCCGTGGGGCACTCCTCCAGAAGGAGGTTACCCCATGAAGCACTTCCTCCGGGACGTGCTGGCCGGATTTCTGGCCAGCCTTCTTGCGGCTGTGGCAGCTCACTTTCTGAGCCTGTAACGCAGTTGCCCCGTAGGAAGTAGCAATTCCTACGGGGCGCAAAAACTGTAAATCGAACGATTTGCGGGGGACGTGCCCCACAGGGCGGCGGGTGTTAGCGCACTTGCCGCCCATCTTGTTTTTGAGAATAGCCATTCCTCCCCACATCGGTCAAGAGGAGTTGGCTAAATTATATATTTTGCACTGTTAACGCCCCCATCCGTGATCTCGCTCTTGTTGTCGTTTCCGCTGCCGATCCTTTTCCCGCTCCTGCTCTTTTCTCGCATTCTCGGCTTCATCACGCTGCCGCTGGCGGGTCAAAGAGGCTTCAAGCTCCGGGGGCAGGGCCTTGGTCTGCCGCTCCTGCGCTTCAGCCGTGCGCCGCCTGATGATGCTGGGGCTTTTCTGTGCGCTAAGATAAAAGCGAATTGTTTTCGTATCAGCTTTTAACTCTTTACCTTTTTCTTCAATCTGCTTCAGCGTATACGACCGTTTACGTTCAACCCCCTCAAGCTCTTCTTGAAGTCTGGAACGGGAAAAAAGGCGTCCAAGAAACCCAAGACCCTCAAGTTTCTCTTGAAGGCGCGAAATTTCCTTGTCGCACCACTGGGCAATCGATTTTGCATGATCCAGTTCGTCCATGCAAAGAGACTGCTCTCTCGTTGCCTTGGAAAGACACCCGGCAATATCCTGCCGTTCGTAATGGCTGAGACGTTCGTAACAGGCGAGACACTTCTTTTCGTCTTCGGTGTACTGCGGATTTGCCAGCTGCTTCCACGCTTGAATACGCTGCTTGTCCTGCCTTTCCTGCTCGATGGCCTCTTGCTCTTCCCTCGCCTTTTGGACTCGTTCCTGTTCTGCCCTAAACTTTGCCTCAAAAGCAGCGACTCGTTGTGGCATTTCGTAAATATCGGAAAAGGAAACGTCTTTCTGTTCCTGTTCGTCTTTCATGAGACAAAACATTTTTGCATCTTCTACCCAGAAAGCCCCGCTTTGAAGAACGGACGCTATCGTTTCCGGCTGCACCTTCTTGTCATCGTCAACGAGGTTCAGACAGCGCATGAAGTTGAGCACTCCATTGCATTGCCGAGTGGGATATTTCGTCTGGTCAAACATGGCTCTGGCATCTCCGGCAAACAGGCCGTGAGCAACAACCGCCCAACTCTCAAGCTGGGGACGGAGCTTTTCCGCTGCTTCCTGTTCTCGGATTTGACGTTGCTCTTCTCTTTCTTCCCGTTCCAGTTCCGCCAGTTCTTCCCGTGCCGCCTGTCTCTCCCGGATCCTGCGGTTGATGGAACCGCGCACAGTCTGGATGCCGCGACGTTCCATCGCGGAAGCTGATACGCCGAGATGAATGGTCGGCTCTCGATCTATACCCTGAGCCTTCAACGTCCGGTGGTCTATCGAGGCTTCCTGTTCGGCTTGTTTTAGTGCCAGATTGGCAAGCCGCGCCCACTCGGAACGGATAAAGGAAACTTCCATTGGGCCACGTCTTTTATCGTCCAGTTCGTGGATTTTTTCGCCAAAACCATCTTGCCCGATTCTGCGGCTGCTCAACAGGACATGAGCATGAAAATTCCTTTCGTCTCCATAGCGGCTGGGGCTATGGACGGCAACATCCACAACGGAACCATATCGTTTGGCAAGGGACTTTGCCATTGTGTCTATGAGTTCCCTGCGCTGGAGTTCTGTCAGTTCCGAGGGAAGCGCGAAAAGGATTTCCCTTCCCAATCGAGCATCCTTGCGCTTCTCGGCGGCTTCAGCATGGTTCCAGAGTTGTTCACGGTTCTGAACCCATGACGCATGGGCATGATCGGGACTGTAGATTTCAGAAAAAATGACTCCGCGCTTGCGGGTAAAATCATATACCTCACCCGTTCGTGAATCTTCCAGCTTACAGGCATGGCGATAGGCGGCAGCGGCAACAATGGATTGTCCAGCACCCCTGCTGATCGGTTTTATACTGCAATGGTAAATCGCCATTTCTTCCCCAGGCCCTCGGCAGAGCGCGCTTGTGTTGCGAAGCAACACGTAAGTGCGCCCTTCGGTAAAAAGCTACCTTGCTCAAGCCTTCTCTATGCGTTACGGTCTGACAAAATGCAAGGAGGCTACATATGGAAAGAAAAAGCAAATTAACTCAGGAGGAAAAGCGGCTCAAAAGGATCGCTCAACTCAAGGCGATGCTTCAACAGGAAGAGGCGAAGCAAAATCAGGAAGAGCGTAAGCGGCGTACGGGGCAGCTTGTCGCTTTTGGCGTTTACATTGAGGAATTCTTTAAAATCTCGGATGATGAGGCAAAAAAACGGCTGGAAGAGAGTATCAAAAAGCACCTTTCAGGACGAAATCTTGAGCGTGCATTAGACGGCATCAAGCGGCTTTCAAAATAACAAAAGCCCCGCCCTTCCGGTGAAAGAAGAGCGGGGTGTTGCGCTCTGCCGTACGGCTACGGCAGAGCTATCATCGTTCACCCGACGTAGGGTGAGTGATGGTTTGAGTTATGCGAGAGCCACAGAGGTAATGTTAAAAGGCGTCTCATCAATACCGGCCAAGGTAATAGAACCTTCGGCAATAGCTCCGGTGATGGCACCGTCCTTCGCTACATCAGCAGAGAAGACATAGTAATCACCCTCAGCGCCAGCAATACCCTTCACGAGGAAGAGAATATGACCAGCTTCCTCCGAAGCAGCAGCATTTACACTATCGCTGTTGATGTAACTGATAACTTCAGCAACGGTCAGCCCATTGCTATCAGCATCCGCAGCGGAAGCACCTGTGAAAGACACTACCGAGTTGTTGGTAAGAACATTATCGGTAATGCTAGCCGCCATCTTGCCAGTGCCAAAGAAAGATGAAAAGTCCATCTTATCGGCGGAATTTTGTTCGAAAACCACCTCACCAGCCGTAAAGTTGACGATGGTATCGTGTCCGAAATTATGAATAAACTTAACTGTTTCGTTACTGTTCGCACCAGTAGACAGAACGATGAGGTCGTTTTCAGTTCCGCCGTCAATGACATTCGAGCTGATGGCGACGCTATCCCTACCGTTAAGAGTAACATCACCAATACCTTCCATCGAAATAACATCGCTGGCGGTAGCGAACTGGGCTTCCCCATAACCGTTGTGAGTCGGGACAGTTGCGTTTGCTATATCCTTGCCATTGGAGTCTTTAACCGCAAAATTGAACGTCAGATCGTTTTCGTCCATCTGACCATCTATCAGAGATTCGACAATAAGAGACGCTCCGGAGCCGTCCTTGGCAACAAGAAGCTTTCCGAGGATATCATCATTGTTGATAGCTTCAATGATAGCTTTGTTGATATCCAGTTCCGTGTAAGGACGATTCACAGCATCAGTAGTGCTGGTATTGGCACCCCAGCTGGTCACCGTTACGGTACTGGTCAGCCCCTTGAAGTTTACAGTCACTTCCAGGTGGCCAGAGGACTCACCACCCGCCTGCGAATAATGATATGTCTCATTCTGGGACAGAATATCATTGTTCAACGGCTGCGCGCCATTAACCATACTGACGTCGACAGCAGGATTGTCCGCGTCGCTGTTAAACACAAAGACTGCATTGGTAGAGGTCACGACGCTGTTCATGAAGTCGGCGCCAATAGCATCCATAAAAGCGTCAAGAGACAAGTTTCCATAATGCGCCTTTAATGCTGTGGCAAAACCGGAAAGATCAACTTCCCCGCTCACGCTCACGTCACCAGCGTCATAGCCGACGGCTACCTTAATACCAGCGACGACATCAAGAATGGTTTTGATACCAAAGTCATCGCCGAACTTAGCAATCAGGCGTTCAGGGTTAATGAGCTTAGATCCGCCAGTATTGTCGCTGTAAATAACGTCGTTACCGTCGTCACCGTAGATAAACGCCTTATGACCAAGAGCGGTTTCTCCAATGATAGGCAAACCGTTGAACAAGAAACTAGTGGCATTTATATTGTGAGAATTGTTAGCGTCGTTCCCAACGACAGCACTAATCACGTTGGACTCCTGTTCAAACATACTGAGGACATTCCAGAAATCCGTCTGGCTTTGAACATGGATTTCATCATTCCCGGCATCGCCATGAATGGTGATGTTCGCCAGCTCATGCTGGTTGTGCAGTTCATGTTTGGTCTGGCCCTTAAGCGTAGTGAAGATGGTGTCGTTACCAGCACCACCGTTTACCTGCAGTTCAAAATCGTTATCCGCGGCAATGGCACCGTCTACAACGAGATTCAAGGTGTCATCATTGGAACCGAGCAGGTACTTGAAGGGGCCGTTGGGCGCGTAACCCTCAGCCATGGAGTTAACGCCATCCACATCCTTCAGGTATTTATCATGGCTGTTTTCGGTCAGCTGCGCGCCGATATTGAGTCTTCCTTGGAATTCCGAACCGTCAAAAGACTTAACGTCGGTCAAACCGGTGGAAGACAGCAGTTTCGGAGCATCCTGCCACGAAACCATCAGGTCGCCGGTTTCCTGTGAGTCGCCGATGTAAAGCTGGCCGAATTCAGCGGAGGCGTTGTTGGCCAGAACGCCGACATTGCCGTTGATGCCGTCGCCGTTCAGGTCGCCGTTTTTCACAGTGACCATACGCAGGGTATTGTTGGTGGAAGACATGCTGGAGAGCCAGCTGCCCTGATCCACGGTCACGTCGAAGCGTTCCACACCACCACGGGTCGCCATGGAACCGATAACGAGATCGCCAGCCTGAGAGCCAAAGTCGTCATTGGAGGGCAAGCAATTGGAAGCATCATTCCACTGCACACGGCCCACATTATCCAGAGCCACATCAGTCTTAATCAGCGGGCAGCTATCAAGATTAATAACAGTCATGGTTGCAGATGTAGAGTTTGTTTCCGGAAGACCATTGGAAGCAACCCAGTTACCACCTGTCAAAGCTCCTTGAGAAGATCTTACCACAATCTGCGTACCGGTCACTTCAGTGCCCTGATAGTCGCCGATACCGACCTTTGCAACAAAGTCACCGTCAGTGGCTACGGTCAGGCCGAGCTTGGACAAGGTGGCGTCAGCGTCAATAGCAGCCTGAATCTGGGCAGCTAGTTCGGCATAGGACGGCGTTTCGTCAGTGGTATGATTATATGCCTTGAAATCAAGGGAATATTCCGTTCCGTTCAAAGTGAACTTAAAGCCAGTATAGGGGTTGTCATACAACGGATCGTTATGTCCTCCCTGCGCTTCCGTCAGCGCACCCACTGTGTCGATAAGCTGAAGGTTCAGCGTACCGGTTGTGGTGGCATTATCAGCTTTCAAATGTTGCGGATCGAAGTAGACATTCATGTCCACATCACCAGCATCAGTATTGCTCATGCCGATGGTCACATTGTTGGAGTTGACGCGTACGTCTTCGATAACGAGGTCAGCGCGGCTATCCTGAGACCACAACTGGAGCTTTCCGTCATCGCCAGCCTGAATGCGTTCGGCGTCGATACGGGCAGCAGCATCGTTAGCAACGTTGTTGGAACCGTTGTCAGTAGCATTGGCCTGAGCGCGGAACTTGATCACTTCCACGTTCTTGATTTCGGGGGTGGCGGCAAAGAGAGCGGAGGTGCCAAGGTCGGCGTTTAGCACGTCATGACCAGCGCCACCGTCGATGCGGTCACCGGACTGCAGGGTGTTCTGGTTGTCGAAGATGGTCGCATTGAAGGTGTCGTTGCCGGAGGTGCCAGAGAGGACATCCTGATCCACTGTCAGATAGATGGGTTCAGTCACGACCACGCCACCGGAAACGGGGTAGGTAGCACCGGCGGGAACTTCGCCTTCACCAGTACCTGCGAAGGTCAGGTAATGTTCCAGCACAGTCATGCCGTTGTCGTCGATGGCTTTAGCAATAGAATCTGCAGTCCAGTCTCCGCCCATGGCGGCAGCCTTGGCGGCGAGATAGGCGTCGGCATCAAACGCATTGGAGGGGTTCACACCTTCATCAGAGCCGTACTTCTGATAGTGCGTCCACGCGTTCATGCCCGCATCCTGAATCAACTTGGCGACAGCGGCAGCCTGCGTGGCACTAGCCGTTTCGACGCCAAAATACTGGGCAGCCTTGGCATAGTAGTATTCATTGGCGTTGAAATACGCATTGGGAGCCACATCTTCAGAAGCACCAAACTGCACAAAATGTGCGTAAGCGGCAGTGGAGCCGTCTTTCTGGTCAACGAAACCGTTGGCTGCGAAGGCAGTAGCCAAGGAATCGGCAGTCCAGTTGCCCGCAGGATCGGCTTTCTGCATCTGCGCGAGCTTCTGAGCCATGTAGTACGTGGAATCAAACCATTTCGGATCAGTAAAGGCCATGTTTTTATCCTCCGGAGGATAATAGAAGTTGTTTTGTTCCTGCCATCCCGACCCCGTGTCGGAAGAGGAACGGTTGGACAGATTCCCCAGAAGCTCCGCAAACGGGCTTGCGGAGAGGGGCAGCCCATGTCCAGGTGGTACCCTTGCCGCGTCAGTTGCAAACCGAGCCAAGGGCCACCCATGAGGGGAACGTGTCCCCCTAAACGTCCGGTTGAACGTTTAGTGCAAAGTTACGCCGAAAATTATTCGGCAATAAGCTGGAAGTATTCAGGAAAATATCCCTGCCTTCCGGGGAAAGCAGTTCCGAATCGGGAACCGACTTCCGTAGGGGCGGGGCACAAGAACAGGCCCTTTTCAAAAACGTCGCAAACAGCCTTTTCAGGCTCGTTTCATTGCGACATGACCCATTCATCATCTCTTCTGCCAAAACGCCGTTAAAGGCCCTTTACGGGGCTTCTACGACCTCTCAATGCTCATTCTCCCCCTTCATTCTGGCCTTTTCGGACAGTTCACGGGATGCGGGGGGTACCTCCTGCCTGTGCCGGGGAATTCCCGCCCCGTCTTTGTCTGTTTCCCAAAAACGCCGTGAGTGGCGTTTTAAAGGCTTGTTTTTCTCTTCGCGATACAGGTTCGTCTTTTCGTGAAAAGCCCATTAAAAAGTCCATTATGTCGATTTAAACGGCATACGAACCCATCACTGCGGTTCCGCTTGGCGCTCCCCCACCCGGATTTGACATCAGCCAGCGTTGCGATGGGCGGGAAAAAGGTGGACAACCAGCTCGCCCGGTCCTTTCGGAATCAAAGCCGCGTGTACTTTTTTTCTAATTAACATATTGTTTTTCATTATTTTTATCGTGAAAATCCTTCCAGAAAAAAGGCAGTTGAAGAGCAGTGACAGCTCCAGAAATCCGGTACAAAAAATTTGCTAACAGCGTTTCGAGACAGGCCCGGACGATTCCTTCCGTCTACTTCTTCTAAAAAATATAGTTGCATTTTAGCCGATTTGAAAAAAAGATGCTACTCATTTTTTGTCTATTCTTTTAAAGTAGATAGCGTAAAAGTCATCAGAACTTTTTCTGGTTTTTCCGCTTTTGTGAAGGGTTCTGTTTTTTTTCTCAAAAAAAACGTTTTTGTCAACATCTTGATTCTCAATATTTTTTTTTGGCATCTTTTTTTGCGGAAATGTAATCCGTTCTTTTTTTTTCGGAAATGATTTTTTAATACTACAGAGTTCGTGAACTGTCAAAATAATTTGACTCGAATGTCCGCCAATCCGGACAGAAGCTCTCCCAAGCCGGGCGTATGCGGCATAGTCTGCTTTGCAGGTCATGTCAGAGACGCATCACGGTTGATTGGTTTTGAGGACACTTTCCGGGAAGCCGACCTCGGCTAGTGGGCCTTGAAAAGCCTTTTGGGGAGAAACAACTTCCCGATGTCGGTGTTCGCGGCGGAAGACAGGGAGCTATCAAAATATGGTCTATTAATATAGAAAAGTGAATAATAATTTTTATCCAAAAAGAGGCTTTGAATATGTTATAATAACATCGCCCAAAGAGCGCGGGAATCTTTTTTTATAAATATTAAATATGGTAGATTGATTAGGTAAAAAATATGTGCGCATGAATGGCTTTGTCTTCATTCTCTGGAGAGCGAAGGAAAGAGGTTGGTGTACACAAGAGCCGCTTCATGAGCACATGCGATCAAAAACTGCTATGGAGGTACTATAATGGCAAGTCGCCAGAGGCAATGGACGGGCTATCCGGGGGTTTATTTTGTAGAAAAGCTTCAAAAAAAAGGAGGGGGAAAAGAACGTGTCTATTATGTCGTCTATCGGAAGGGAGGCAGGCAAGTGGAAGAAAAGGTTGGACATCAGTATAAGGACGCAATGACTCCCGTTCGTGCGAGCCGAATCAGAGGGGAGCGGATCGAAAAAAATATCACGCATGAACTCCCCAAAAAGCAGGGATACACCCTGAATCAACTGTGGGCCCATTATAGGGAGATCAACGGGGACAAGGCCAGCAGCCGTGGAGATATATACCGATATAACAACTATATCGCTCCTGTTTTTGGCGAGAAGACGCCCGATGAAATGGTCACTTTAGATATTGACAGGTTACGAAGCGAATTGCTTGTGTGCCTGCGCCCTCAAACTGTCAAGCATGTTCTTGAACAGATCAAACGTATTTTGAATTTTGCCGTAAAAAAAAATTTCATTCTTGCACCCACGCACCTACAGTTTGAAATGCCGGTCGTTGATAATCAGAAAACAGAAATGATGACGCCAGAGCAGATATCCGCTTTCTTATCCGCACTGGATGAGGAGCAGGATCAGACAGGTGCTTCCGGTGTCCGCTTGGCCCTTGCAACAGGCATGCGTCACGGGGCAATCGTAGCCCTGCGTTGGGACGATCTTGATTTTTCCAATGGTTTCATCCTACTGCGTGGGGAGGTCGCCAAAAACGGGAGAACGGCGAAAATCCCGATGAGTCCTCCGGCACGCGCGATTCTCGAGCAAATCCCTCGGACGGACAGCCCCTACCGCTTTCCGGGAAAGAAAAAAGGAACGCATCGGGTCACCTTTCGTGGTATAGCCCGAAGAGCCAAACAAGCTGCCGGACTTCCAGAAGATTTTCGCTGTATGCACGGATTGCGTCATACGTTTGCCTCAGCCCTTGCCAGTTCGGGGAGAGTCGATTTGTATACGCTCCAGAAGCTGCTGACACATAGTTCTCCCTATATGACGCAACGGTATTCACATCTGGCCGATGAAGCCCTTTTGCGCGCGGCTTCCGTCATGGGAGATATTTGGAGTGAGGCAGAAAAAGTAGGGAGTAAGTGATTTCATCGCTGGAAAGAGCTCTTCTACAGGAATAAGAGCTCTTTCCATGAAAAGTAAAAATATTTTACATGCTCATATAATCAATAAGCATGTAATTATATAAAACAGATTGTGTAATTTTATTTTATAAAAGTAACATATGATAACTGCAATATAAAGCTCTATTAAAAAATAGAGAACATTTCAAAGCACGATGGGACATGTTAAAATTTTCTGCACTGGAGGATGGCTATGGCTCAAATTGTGGAGCATCCGACACAGTAGCCCGGAAAGGAAGAAGGCAAAGAGGAAACCTGTCCATGAATCGCTGGAAGGTGGAACGTTTCTTTGCCTAGTTGGACAATTTTCGTCGTCTGGCAACTCGCTTTGAGCGACTTTGCATGATGCATCTTGGTTTTATTCAGTTGGATTGCATCATGAGCCTGCTCAGAAACGTTTTGAAATGCTCTCTAGCAAACGAACATCTCCGTGATTCGTTGAGGGGGTGGCAACACGTTGCTCTGTAATGGATTCCAAGAAAGGGACGGCGGGGCTCACCCCGGGGACGTCGTGCCTATTCCAGCGAAATGTTTTCCCGACCGATATAATAGAAGAACTTGGCACGGGCGCTATGGTACTCCATCAGGGACTGGCTGGCGTCGGTCTCGGCCTGGGTCAGCTTGAGCTGGGCGTCCAGAAGATCGGTGATCGTACCGGTGTGGGTCATGTACCGCTTGTTCGCCATGTCGTAGCTTTCCTTTGCGGCCTCGACACCTTTGCGGGATACGTTGATTAAATCCTTTGCGGCCTTGATGTCCAACAGTGAACGAATCACATCGGTCTTGGCTCCGGACATGGCATCTTCGTAGTCCTTCTGGAGGGCTTCCACGCGCTTTTTATCCCCGAGATAGGAAAAGGTCGTGCTACCGCCCGTGAACACATCCCATGACACGTTCAGGCCGACGGCCCAGTAACTGCGCGAGTAGTCAGTATACCGTTCTTCCTTGTAGTCCTTGTGATACTTCATGTTGTCATAAGTGGCGTCAACTCGGGGGAGATATTCGCCGAGCGTGATGTCCATGTCCTTGAAGGCGATGGCCACGGACTTCTGAGCCATGATCAGATCAGGGCGGCTGAATAGCGCGGTCTTGATGGCCTGTTCCTCGGTATAGCTCACCACGCCGGAGAAATCGCGCAGATCGCCTGTGTACAGGATTGGCTCGTCAGGCGAGTAGTTCAGATATTTGTTCAGCTGCACCTCTGCATTGCGGATGGTGTTCTGGACGCGGATTTCCTGCTGCTTGGCCTTGGACAGCTCCACCTGGTTTTGAAGCACGTTGACGTAGGGTGCCATACCGACTTTGACGAAGGCTTCTGCGGCCTTGAGTTGGGTTTCAATGCGAGTAATGGATTCCTTAGCGCTTTTCAAGTCTTCGCGGGCCTTGAGCAACTGGAGGAACTGAAGCTGCACGTTGGCGATCAGCTCCAGCTTGGCCTGCCGGTGTCTGGCTTCCTCCATGTCCACGGAAAGCCGCGACTTGTCCAGATTGTTTAAGTGCGCGAAGCCCGCGAACAGGGACAGGTTCACCCGGACGCCGCGCGACCAGGAGCGGCTGGACAGATCGTCCGTGCTGCCCGCGGCGCCGGAGTTTTCCAGTCTGTTGTTGCTGGAAACCAGCGACACGCGGGGCCAGAAGTAGCTTTGGGCCACGCCAATGTTCATCTTGGCCTGTTCCAGTGTCAGCAGCTTGGATTCCACGCTCGGGTTGCCCTTCAGAGCGTGCTCCACGGCCTGTTCCATAGTGAATTCCTGAGCCTGAGCCGGAGTACACAGCCACAGAACGGCCACAAGCATCCATCCGTATTTGAAACGATCCATATCGGACTCCATATCAGTTGCTCGGTAAGAAGGCGTGCCTACTCTTTAGCGTATTTTTTCCAGAACGCACAGCGGCTTATCCGCCCCTCTGAGGACCAGTAGGTCCCCATGGATTTCCCATGATTCCAATTTGTTAAATACTTCAGCAAATGTTTTGAGGCCAAAAGTCTCCGCCATGCGCAGGTTTTTTTCATCCAAGCGGAATGTGATACGGTTCGCCTCAAGCCTATAGGAAAGATGAACGGCCAAGTCGCTCATGACCATGTCAAGCCGCCCGTGATCTGCTTTTTCCTGTTGAAACGTACAGTTGAATGTCTGTCCTTCAAGCGTTGCGAACCAACGCGCTCCGGAAACAAGCCTTTGAAACCGTTTGGGGGTGTCCTGCGGAAGCTTCGGAATGACGTCCGTGGCGCTCCGCAAACGGAGAATGCGCAACGAAGCCCCGCGTTCCTCCACGTCCGCATCGACAAAAATCCGTTCTCCGCGCTCGCGCAGTTGTTCGATCTGTGCATCAGGAAGCAGGGGATACGTTTTGTTTGTGGCGGCATCTTGCAACACAGCGGTGGAGCCTCCAAACGTAAGTGTACCCATCACGGCGAAGGGAAATCTTTCACCGCCCTTGTGTAGGGTGACGTTCATATACTTGGGGAACGGAGATTGGAGCCCCCAGTACAAGCTTCCGGAACCGCCTATATTCAGAACGCGCTCCAACCCGTTGCGGTTCGTAAGCTGCAACAGGGAGCCATCCTTCACCTGAAACCAGGCCCCGGTCAAGGTTCGCTCCGAAGGCCGACCGTCTGCCCGCATCATCCGTTCGCGCAGGATGAAGAGGTGGTCCGGGTTTAGAAGCAGTGTGGCGTCGTAACGCACAGTTCCGGACTCCACACCGCCTGAGTAGGAGGCGGGGGCTTCCAGAACAGGAAAGGTGACCGCCCCGCACAGTGCAGGGGCGGTCGAACAAAGGAAGATCAACCAACACACTATGCGCATGGATTATTCCCGTAGCGCGCGTTCCCAGTTTTTCAATAGCGGTTCGATCATATAAAAAAGGACCGTGCGCTTCTTGGTTGTGATGAACACCGTAGCAGGCATGCCAGGCGAGAGGTACAGCTTGGCATCCTTGAGCGCAGCGGGATCGATTTCCACATAACACAGGTAGTACGGCATGACACCCATGTTCGTGCGCTCCTCCAGACGGTCGGCTGAGATGTATGACACCTTGGCCGGAATGTGGGGAGTGATGCGCGTATCGAAGGCGTCGAGCTGCACCAGTGCTTCCTGCCCGATATATACGTCGGTGATCTTGTTGACGGGCACCTGCGTTTCGACGATCAACGGCGTATTTTCGGGCACGATGTCCATCAGCGGTTCGCCTGGCCGCACGACGCCGCCCTTGGAGTGGACCTTGAGCCCCACCACGCGGCCTTTCACGGGCGCAACGACCTGAAGTCGCTTTTTGGCGTCCTTCAGGGGGCGGACACGTTCACGGGCCTGGAGGATTTCGTTGTCCAGCTTGCCAAGCTGATTGGTGGCTTCTTCAACGAAACGGTTTTTCGCGTCCTCAATGCGCAGAAGCAATTCGGCCTTTTTCTGGCGGGCCTCGGCGATGGACTGCTTCATGCGCCCTCGGTTGCCCTCGTGACTGGCCAGCATTCGTTCGAGTTCCAATATCTGTGATTTTTCCAGATACCGTTCCTCGTACAACTGACGCTTGGCCTTAAGTTCTTCGTTCAGTGTTCCGATGATCGACTGTTCGGCTTGCATCTGATCCTGATAGCCGAGGATTTGGGCGTCAATCTGGGCAATCTGCGACTTAAGCAGAGAAATCTGTCCGTCGAGAGCCTCTCGGCGCGCGGTGAAGATTTTCCTTTCATTGGCGAGAACATCTTCACTGTGGGCGCTCGCGGCGAGCGAGATCAACTCCTCAGGCCACGTAAAATCGGTTTTGAGCTCCTTTTCCGCAGCGGAACGGGTCTGGGCGGCCAACAGGGCGACAAGTTGCTTTTGCAGCATGTTCTCGGAGGCGTCCACCTGTACGCTCTCCAGCACAATGAGCGGCTGTCCTTCCTGCACCTCATCGCCTTCACGGACGAGGATGGAGTCGACGATACCGCCTTCAAGGTGCTGGACGGTCTTGCGTTCCGTTTCGATTTTGACCTTTCCGGGAGCGACGATGGCGCCGCTGATTTCTCCGAACACGGCCCATGTACCGAGTACACCGAAGAACAGAAACACCACAAGGAGCCCCTGCCGGATGATCTTACGGGGATCCTCAATGCTTTCGCGCTGTGGGTGCTGATGATGAGGCGTACTTTTTGAGGCTTCCGATGCAGGGATGGCTTTGGTTTCGATGGTCGCAATTTTCACGCCTTCAGGCTTAGACATGGGCTTCACCTCCGGCGTCATTTAGTGCTTCCTGCTTTTGTCGTTCCAGTTCCTCATGCTGGAGGCGAGCCTTGGCGGCCTGCTCCTGCTGTTGCTTCTGGAGATTGGCAAGCTTGGTCAGGACTTCCTGACGCGGGCCGCACATGGCGATCTGCCCGTCCTGAACCAGCATGATATTATCGACGATGGAAAGGATGTTGGGCTTGTGCGTGACCAGGACAACCGTGGCCTTCAACTGCTTGAGGTTGAGCACGGCCTGCAGCAGACAGGCTTCGCCCTCTTCGTCAAGGTTGGAATTGGGCTCGTCGAGCACGACTACCCGGGGATTGCCGTACAGCGCACGGGCGAGGCCGATGCGCTGGCGTTGACCTCCGGAAAGCACGGCCCCCTGATCCCCGATCTGCGTGTCGTAGCCCTTGGGCAACGAGAGGATCATGTTGTGGACGCCCGCAAGTTTGGCGGCGAGAATGACCCTTTCGGAATCTACAGTACCCAAGCGTGCGATATTTTCAGCGATGCTACCGGCGAACAATTCCACGTCCTGCGGCAGATACCCGATGAAAGGTCCGAGTTTTTCGGAATCCCAAGTGGCGATGTCAGCGCGATCAATGCGAACCTTACCGCCCGTGGGGGCCCATATGCCGAGCAGCAGCTTGCATAGTGTAGATTTGCCCGCGGCGCTGGGGCCGATGATCGCGAGCGACTGTCCAGCTGGCAGGCGGAAGGACATTCCCTTGATGATGTGGCGGCCGTTGGCGGCGAAGATTAGGTTTTCGGTGGAAAGTTCCCCAACGGGATCGGGGAGGTCCATCGACGGTGGAGTATTGGGAGAATCCAGCATCTCCTTTAGGCGTTTGTATGCACCACAGGCTTCTAACGACTGTTTGTATGTCGCCATAGCCTGATCGATAGGTGCAAGCGCGCGGCCCATGACGATGGACGCGGCGATCATAACGCCCGCAGTGGACTGATGGCTCACAGCGAGGTAGGCTCCAACGGCGTAAATGAGAACCTGCAGACCAACACGGAGGGACTTGCTGACCGAGTGGAGCAGTCCAGCACTGCGGCTGGCGCGGGTCTGGAGTTCTATGACGATGTCGTTCATCTTGGACCAGCGCCCGGCCACGTTGTTGATCATGCCCATGGAGCGCACGATACTGGCGTTACGCATGGTTGCGCCAAGGAAATTGGAGGCGTGGGCGTTGAGCATGGTCGCAGACTCAAGGCGTTTGCGAGTGAAGCGTTCGGTGAGAAAGCCCAGCACGAAGACCATGATCCCGCCAAAGACAGCAACTAGCCCAAGATCGGGATGTAGGATGAAGATCAGGGCAAAGTAAATGGGCATCCATGGGACGTCGAAAAAAGCGAACACGGCGTTGCCGCCGAGGAAGTTGCGGAGCATCTGCACGTCGCGCAGGCTGCCCTGCTTCGCGGAAGAGCCGCCGGCGGGCCCAGTGGCGCTTTTGAGGTTTTCGTTGAGAACGGGAAGGCTCAACATTCGGTCGAATTCAATGCCGGCCCGAACGAGAAGGCGGGAACGGATCCACTCAAGCAGCGCCAGCACAACGAGGGCGATAACGGCGGCGATGGTGATGACGGCCAAGGTAGACAAGTTATAGCTGGTCAGTACTTTATCGTACACCTGTAGCATGTAGATGGAAAACGTGAGTTGGAGCACGTTGACGAACATACTGAAAAAAAAGGCGTATCCGAAAAAGTACCTGCAGGAGCGTAAGAATTCTTGCATAGGCTCTCTTCTCAGGTAGTTGCGGCCCGCAGATGCGGGCATGCCGGAACGCGTCTTCCGCAATCCTGGAAGGCGCACCTTAACCTTCTGGACGATCCACCGGACCGACCGGGGCACCGTACGGCATGAGAATCATACGGACGGCACTTCAAGATAAGTTTGTTTTACTACGCTGTCCAGCGATGGAAGGCAACAGAAGAATCATATCGGAAAAGTGAGGTACGCCTCGTTCTTAAACGTCACAAGGTGAACGGCAACACGTGGAGGGCGTTACCGCAAAAGGCGTATCGGCTATCCCCCATAAGGAAGGGATGGCGTTCGATGCGCGGGCGATCGAGCCAATGCAGAGACTCATATTCCAGTTGGCCTGCGCAGTTGCGGAATCTGAACGGACGCTGAGCAGTGAGTGTCAGAAAGAAGATATCGCAGCGGCCAGAGTGAAGGGCAAGGTTTTGGGGAGGCCACGTCGGAGGTATGGAAAACTGCTGGCGGCGTTGAAGCACTGCTTGAACAGGCAGGCCCAAGTACAACCTCAAAAACAGGATCGAAGAGGTTATTGGAACCGTGGTGATCGCTTTTGCCATTGGCAGGCACGGCCCGGCAACCAATTACGCACAAGGCACATCTCAAGTGACTGTCAAATCAAGTCCGATCCACTATAGCTAAAGGGATTTCGTAGCCTGTGTACTGCACTGTCGCTATTTCAGGAACGTCATCGGGATGGCTTGCCTTGCCTGTCCGCGTTTTGGATGGGGAGCTTCTTCAGCATATTCTATGCCGGATAGCCTCTCAATGCACAATGCTCGATCCTTTATGGATCGAGCATTGTGCATTGTGTATGCCTTGGCAGAGCTACAGATTTGAGCACATTAGTTCTTTAAGAGCGCTTTCCCAGTGTGGCATCGGCGGAAGTCCGCAGAGCCTCAGCATCTTTTTTTTCAAACACGAGTTTGCCGGACGACGGGCGGGCGTTTTGTATTCATCGGATGTGCAGGGAATGACCTTTTGCGGGTTCCCGGCAATTTCGAAAATTTTGCAGGCAAACTCATACCAACTGGCTTCGCCTTCGCAGGTCAGATGAAAGGTACCGACAAGCTCCGGGCGCAGCAGTATTTCCCGTAGGCCCCTTGCCACGGCAAGCGCGCTCGTGGGGTTGCCTCGCTGGTCATCTACAACGCGGAGACAGTCGTGGCTTCCATCGGCAAGCCGTAGCATCGTATGCACAAAGCTCGGACCTCCCTGACCATACAGCCAAGAAATCCTCGCGATGATATGGTTTGGGCAATGCGTGCGGATGGCCTGCTCTCCTGCCCATTTGCTCTGCCCGTACACATTGATTCCGCCGTTGGGTGTATCGAATTCCGTATAGGGCTCCTGCGCGTCACCGCTGAAAACATAGTCCGTGGACATGGCTATGAGCCGAATGCCCTGCCTGTGACAGGTGGCGGCCACATTGGTTGACCCCACCGCGTTGAGCTTCCATGCTAGCTCCTTTTCCGTCTCGCACTTGTCCACAGCGGTCATGGCGGCGCAATGGATCACCACATCAGGATGGTGAGCCCGGCACACGGCGTCAAACCCGGCGGCATCGGTAATGTCTGCTTCCGGGAGATCCGTAGGAATCATTTCGAATTCACGAAGTTCAGAGCAAAGGGTGCGTCCAAGCATCCCCTTGCCGCCGGTCAGAAGAACTTTCATAGTTTATTCCCCGTTGGGGCGCGCAGTCCCCTGTCTCCGCTGAGGAGGCTCTTTAGATATGCTTCTCATCTTGTCCGTGAGCAGGGACTCCGATGGCGTTTGGGGTCCGGCAAGTGTTTTACGGTTCCAATTGGTGTCGCAACTCCGCAAAGAAAGGAGCGGCTTCATCCTTGGTGGACAGTTTCGGGGCGGAAATCGGCCATGCCACACCTAGTTCGGGATCATTCCAGCGAATGGAGCCCTCATCTTCCGGGTGGTAGAGTTCAGTGCATTTATAGTGGAAATGGGCGATGTCGCTTGTCACGACAAAGCCATGTGCGAGGCCCGGGGAGATCCATAGTTGCCACTGGTTTTCCTGCGTTAATTCAACTCCGTACCATTGGCCAAACGTCGGAGAGTCTTTGCGGATGTCCACAGCGACGTCAAAAACGCTGCCCAAGGAGACGCTGACCAGCTTTCCTTGAGGAAAGTTCCTCTGAAAATGCAAACCACGCAGAATGCCATAGCTGGATTTTGAATGATTGTCCTGTACAAAGGGAAAATCAATCCCTGCGGCTTCATAGCGTTCCTTATGCCACGTTTCGACGAAGTAGCCCCGGGAATCCCCCCATACTTTCGGCTTGACGAGCAATACGCCTTGAATGGGAGTTTGAATGACTTCCATAATCTACTTCTCCGAGTCCACGAGTTCGAGTAGGTACTGACCATACCCATTTTTCGCCATGGGTTCGGCAAGATGGCGCACATCATCGGACGTAATATACCCTTTGCGCCAGGCAATTTCTTCGAGGCAGGCAACTTTGAGGCCCTGCCGGGTTTCCACGGCCTGCACAAAAGAGCTGGCTTCCAACAAGGAGTCATGTGTCCCGGTATCGAGCCATGCAATTCCACGTCCCATCAGTTCCACATGCAGATCGCCGCGCTTCAGGTACAGATTGTTGACGTCGGTAATTTCCAGTTCCCCACGAGCGGAGGGTTTCACCTGTTTCGCGATATCCACTATGTCGGCGTCGTAGAAATAGAGGCCGGTCACTGCGAAGTTGGATTTGGGCTCCCTTGGCTTCTCTTCAATGCTGAGAACCCGCTGACTTTTGTCAAACTCCACCACGCCGTATCTATGCGGATCGCGGACATGATAGCCGAAAACGGTTGCCCCCGCATCTCGCTGCATGGCGGTCTCCAGAAGAGTTCCCATCCCTTGCCCAAAGAAAATATTGTCTCCAAGCACAAGGCAGACATTGTAGCCGCGAATGAAATCTTCGGTCAGTAGAAAGGATTGCGCCAGCCCTTCGGGGCGTTCCTGAACAACATACTCAAAATGGCATCCCCACTGGGAGCCGTCGCCGAGCAATTCCTGATACAGGGGCAGATGCTCGGGCGTTGAGATGACAGCAATCTCACGGATACCGGAAAGCATCAGTACTGACAAAGGATAGTAGATCATCGGCTTGTCGTAGATGGGCATAAGCTGCTTGCTGACACTGCGCGTGAGCGGATAAAGGCGCGTTCCCGAACCGCCTGCAAGAATAATGCCTTTCCATTTCTTCATCGCTACACCCTGCCCACATAGTTGGTCTGCATCCAGTTACGGTAATCGCCGCTCTGAACGTTCTCTACCCATATTTTGTTGTTCAGATACCACAGAACAGTGTCCCGTAGGCCTTCCTCGAACGTGTGCGTGGGATGCCAGCCAAGTTCGGAAGACAGTTTCGCGCAGTTAATGGCATAACGGAAGTCGTGCCCGGGGCGGTCCGTTACAAATTTGACGAGAGCGGCATACGGGCCTTCGGCAGAAGGGCACACGGCGTCGAGCACATCGCAGATACCATGAACGACCTGAAGATTGGTGCGTTCCGAGTTTCCGCCGATGTTGTAGGTCTGTCCCGTTTTGCCCGCTTCAAGCACACGCTGAATGGCGGAGCAATGATCTTCCACATGAAGCCAGTCGCGGATGTTGGAGCCGGTTCCATATACGGGCAGTGTCTTACGGGCCAGAGCGTTAAGCGTCACCAGCGGGATAAGCTTCTCGGGGAACTGGCGAGGGCCGTAGTTGTTCGAGCAATTGGTGATCAGTGCGGGGAAGCCGTATGTCTCATAGAAGGCCCGGACAAAGTGGTCGCTGGCGGCCTTCGAAGCGGAATAGGGACTGTTGGGACTGTAAGGCGTCGTCTCCGTAAAGGCTGGATCTCCGGGTTGAAGAGCTCCGAAGACTTCGTCAGTGGAAACATGCAGAAAACGGAACGCGTCTTTCCGGTCGGCAGCCAGTTCGTTCCACCATGCTTTGGCAGTACGTAAAAGCGTGCAGGTTCCGAGTACATTGGTGCGTACAAAAGCTTCGGGATCGATAATAGAGCGATCCACATGGCTTTCGGCCGCGAAGTTGACTATGGCGTCGGGCTGGTAGATCTTGAGCAGATATTCGACAAGTTCCTCGTTGCCGATATCTCCATGCACAAAAATATGGCGAGAACTGTCATGTAGCGAAGCCAGATTTTCCAGATTCCCGGAATAGGTCAGTTTGTCCAGATTGATGATCGTGTCACCAGCAGTGCAGCGGGCAAGGACATAGCAGGAGCCGATGAACCCGGCACCTCCGGTAACGAGCAATGTAGCCATATTTTTCCTCGTGACTAACGAATACGGTTATGTATTTGTTTGAGTGTACCGAATACCCCCGACTGATACGCGATCATGCCGAAACGAGCAAGCAGACGGCTCCAGAAAGGGCTCTGAAGAAACCAGTAACTATAGTTTTTTCCTGATTGCCGATAAGATTCTTGCAGGCCTCTAAAACCGTCCCAAAGTCGCATATTGTCCTGAATGCACTGCTTGAGGGTAATCTTATGGTTGTAGCTCCCCGCATGCAAACGCCATGATGTCAATTGGGCAGGGACAAAAGCGAACAATCCGGTTTGGGCGACCTGTATCCAGATCCACCAGTCCAGCCAACGGGGGACGGGGGCCGCAAACGAACACGCCCGCAAGCGTTCCGCTTTGAGCATGGCGCAGGAGAAGGTCGGGATTTTGTTCTCCACAAGTAGGGAGGATTGCAGAGAGTACGCTCCGCCAGATCGGATGCTTCGACGTTCATGTTCCCGCATGACGCGAGGGACATAAATGTCAAACCATCCCGTACCCGCTCCCGGCATGGGAAGAGGTCGAATCGCATTCAATACGACGTCGGCCCTCGTTTGTCGGGCTAGCTCCATGCGCCGTTCCAAGCATTCGGGTTCCCATAGATCGTCAGATTCGAGAAAAGCGATCCAGTCTCCTCCGGCCTCCACAATGCCGAGGGACAATGTTTCCGGGAGGCCGTGATTCTTCCCGTCGGGATGTTGCAATACGCGCACGCGGGGATCGTGTTCGGCGAACGAGCGGGCTAGTGCTACGGAACCGTCTTTCGAACCATCATCAATAACGAGCAGCTCAAAATCTATCCACGTTTGGTTCAAGACACTCTTGATGGCCTCCCCTATGTACAGTTCATAATTATAACTGGCCATCAAAATAGATATCATGGGCGAATCTTCCTTGTAACGTGCCTAGTATGCTTAATAAAATATATAATTACGATAGAGAATTTTTATACTTACCTTCACTTGTTTTTATGCAGACAGATGTAAAAAAATGATAAAAAACAGCTTAATAACTAAAAATAATTTAAAAATTTATCTGTCGTTTTGCATAAAATGAAACCCTCCCATAGAGGTTGGCTTTTATAGTTTGGGTGGTTGATTTGAACTTTTGGCCTCTGCGTCTCGAACGCAGTGCTCCACTTGGTTGAGTACAGTCAGCAAAAAAATGCTTCAGCTCATAATGAAGTAAACCACAGTTTTTATATTGATGAACAAATAGTTTATTTTTAAATATAAATTTATAACAATATTATGTTAAAAGTAAAATTATCCGGGAAAGTTATCCTGAATTGTATTGACGTCTATAGTCAGGACTCATAATTAAAGGTAAAAAATGACGTTCCTTCAGTAGCTGCAGTATTCTGGAAGGGGTAAAAGAATTCTTTCCATTTGTAATCGCAGCCTGCCCTTTGGGCAACAAACGCAGGATAGGTCGCCTGGCCTCGCAAACGGCGTGAAGTTTGGAATTCGAGTCCCTCTTTTTTGCGCTTTCGATGAGCGGTTTCCCCTGTTACCTAACATAGCAATGCGTTGGACACAAACTCCGGCTATTATCCGAGCGCAGATAACACGGGGCTCCATGTTTGCTGACAAGTCGTTACAGAACTTCAATCCCCCGACCGGAGCGAGTGCTTTCGGTTACCTCAGTGCCCAAACATTCACGAGAGTATCATTAATACCCTATGTTCGTTCCTTTGAAAATGACAATTTTTGATACTAGTCCAACAAAAAATGGATTGGTATGCAGATTCCAGTGAGGTGAAACGGCAGAAGAAACTATTGTGAGTGCCTTTGCATTTCCTCTGTTTGTGCAAATAGTTATGAAAAAAGGACTCAGATTTTTACATCCAAGTCCTTGATTCCATTCTGGTGCGCCCGGCGCGATTCGAACGCACGGCCTTTAGCTCCGGAGGCTAACGCTCTATCCGACTGAGCTACGGGCGCGGAGTTTCCCCGGAAGGGGACACTACAGAGTTGGAAAGCTAGCTCTTGTGCCGCGTCCTGTCAAGCTGTATGCTCCGGTACCGGGAGCGTGCTGCGGCTCGTTTGGTGTCGGAGCCGTGTTTTTGTGTCCATCCGTTTGTTACGCTTCCCCTTCTTTTTCTTTATCTTAAGGAGTATTCCATGAGCGTTTCCGTTACTTGGTACGGTCATTCCAATTTTAAGGTTTCTTGCGGCGACGTGACTGTTTTCATAGATCCCTTCTTCACGCATAACCCTTCCTGCCCCGTGACGTGGAATGAGGCTGGGAAGCCGGATTTGGTGCTCGTCACTCACGATCACGGCGATCATACGGGTGACGCCGTGGCGATCTGCAAAAGCAGCGGCGCAACCTGCGGCTGCATCGTCGGTACGGCCGAACGCCTGATCGACGCCGGGATGCCGCAAGCCAGCATTCCCGCCGGGATCGGCTTCAATATCGGGGGCACCATCGAAGTGAAGGGTGTCCGGGTCACCATGACGCAGGCGTTCCATACTTCGGAATCCGGGGCCCCCACAGGGTACGTCGTGACCATGCCGGACGGCTTTGCCTTCTATCATGCGGGCGATACCGGCCTCTTCTCCTCGATGGAGCTGATAGGCTCGCTGTATCCGCTGGATTTGGCACTGCTGCCCGTGGGCGGCTTCTTCACGATGGACGGGTTGCAGGCCGCCCATGCCGCGCGTCTGCTCAAGCCCAAGGCCGTGATCCCCATGCACTGGGGGACATTCCCGGTCCTTGCGAAGGACACCTCGGCCTTTGCGTCGCATCTGGCGTCCGTGGCTCCCGATGTCCGCCTTATCTCCATGAAGCCCGGTGATAGCACCGCGTTCTAATCACGGAGGTGTCCCATGACGCTCATCGAACACGGCGAACTGGTCCGCCGCGCTTTGGAATATGTGCAGGAAGAACGCTGCCGCCGCCCGGATGCGCCGCTTTCCTCCCTGCTTGACGAAGCGGGTATGCGCTTCAATCTGACGCCGCTGGATGCGGCCCAGCTTGCCCGCCTTTTTTCCGAAAAAGGACAGGAGCCTTCCGCCCCGTGCAAACGCTAACTTCGCATCCTTACAGGACGTTGCCCGATGCCTTCGCTTCTTCAGAGACAGATATTTAAAGAAATCGCCAACCTGTTCGTTCTCGCCGTGGGGGTGCTGCTGACGCTCATCCTCATCAGCCGGGCGGTGCAGATGCGGGAACTGTTTCTGGGGCTGGATCTCGGCATCTTGGATACCGTTCTGCTGTTCGGCTATATGACCCCGCTGTTCCTCATGCTGGTGATTCCCATCGCCTGTATGCTCAGCGTCTTCCTGACCTTCCTGCGCATGAGCACGGACCGCGAGCTGGTCGCCCTGCGTGCGGGGGGCATCAACATCTATCAGATGCTTCCCGCGCCGCTCCTGTTCAGTGTGATCTGCATGTTGCTGACGCTCTGGGTATCCCTGCACTGGCTGGCGTGGGGCATGGGGCATTTCCGGGAAACGATCCTTGAAATCGCCAATACACGCGCCCGTGTCGTGGTGCAGCCCGGCGTCTTCAATACGGACTTCCCCAATCTGGTGCTTTTCGCCCGGCAGGTGAACCCCGGTGACGGGGATATGTCGCAGGTTCTGGTGGACGACCGTTCGCACTCCGAGCGCCACATGACCATCCTCGCCCCGGAAGGGCGCTTCGATACCGATACCGAACGCGGCGAGCTGGTATTCCTGCTTGAGGACGGCAAGATCTACACCACGGATAAGAAGGGGTCCTCGGTGCTGGCCTTCGACGAATACAAAGTGCGGCTGCCGCTGGATTCCCTCTTCAAGAGCCTTGATCTCGGAGATGTGCGGCCCCGCGAGATGTCATGGAGCAAGCTCTCCAGCATCACGCGGGAGGAAGCGCTTAAAGTGGACGCCAACTACGCCAACAAGCTGGAGGTGGAGCGCCACAAGCGCTGGGCCTATCCGGTGGCGTGCATCGCTCTGACCCTCTTCGTGCTGCCGCTGGCTTCGGCCTTTGAGGGGCTGCACAGGCAGACGGGGCTCATGTTGGCCCTTGCCATGTTCTTCGTTTATTACAGCCTGATGTCGCTTGGGTTCAGTACGGGCGAGTCCGGGGCCATCCCCCCCTCCATAGGGTTGTGGGTCCCGAACATCCTGTTCCTATGCCTCGGCATCTACGGGCTATGGCTGACGGCGCATGAGCGAACGCCGCACGTGGCGACCTTCTTCCGCAACCTGCGGACACGGAGGACGTCATGAGCTTGCTTTTCCGCTATCTGACCAAGAACAACGCGATGATCCTGCTGCCGACCCTTGCCGTCGGCATCGGCCTGTATGTGCTTACGGACCTGTTCGAGCGTCTCGACAACTTCATCGAGGCCGGGCTGTCCGTGGGCATGGTGCTCACCTACTTCGTCGTGAAGATGCCGCTCGTGATTTCGCAGATCCTGCCGGTGATCTTCCTGCTGTCCACGGTCATCCAACTGTGCATCATGGCTCGCAGCCGCGAACTGACGGCGTTGCAGGCCGGGGGCATCTCCCTCGGCGTGGTGGCAAACTCCATGATCCTTTGCGGCATTTTCTGGGGCGGCGTCCAGCTTGGTTTCTCCGAATATCTGGGCGTTGCCGGGGAACGCGAGTCCGCCCGCATCTGGCAGGAAGAGGTCCGCAAGAAGAACCTCGCGGCAACGGTGCTTGAGGATGTCTGGTTTACGGACGGGGACTGGATCGTCTCGCTCGGCACGCTTGATCCCCAGGCGCACGGCACAGGCTTTTCCGGGTATGAACTGTCCGACGACGGCCTGAGCATCAAGCGCATCGTGCAGGCGTCCACGTTCGCCGCCGAGCCCAGCCACTGGGCCTTGCAGGATGTGCACGTCTACACGCCCGACACCTTCACGCAGGAGCAAGAGCCGGATTTCGTCCTCCCGCTCAGGCAGGATCCCGAAACCTTCCGGCTCGTCAGTACGGGCACGAAGCCCCAGCAGTTGCCGCTCTGGCAGCTTGGGGACGCCATCAGCCAGTTGAAATCTTCCGGTTCCAATGTGGAGGCGCTCCGTACGGCGTGGCACGCCAAGCTGGCCTATGCGGCATCGATTCTGGTCATGGCCTTCGTGGCGACGGCCATCGTCTCGTGGAAGGACAACATCTATATCGCCGTGACCGTGGCGCTGCTGTGCACGTTCCTGTACTTCGCGGTGTATACCCTCGGCACGACGCTTGGGCAGCGCGGCATCCTGCACCCGTTCCTCGCCGCGTGGACCGCCAACCTCATCGCGCTGTTCTTTGCGTTTTGGCGGCTTATCCCCTTGCTGCTGCGAAGGGAATAATTCACAGGAATCTTTTAAAGATTTGAGGGGCGAGAGAAACGTTCTGAAGAAGGGGGGCACCCCCACGTTTCCCTCGCCCCCTCCAACCTTCCCTCCACTCCCTTCAAAGCCTTTTCCCTTTATCGAATCCCACTCGACCGTTTTTCCTGTGGCGGAAAAATGTGTTCTTTGGGGTTGATGAGGGGGGGCTGTTTTTTGAACGGGGCCAGCGGGAAAAGGCGTCCTTTCGCGGGCGTAGTCCTAATATGAATCCCGCTTGAAGCCTTTCAACATTGAAATACGCATTCCCCAGAAGGAAAGCAGACTCAAGAAAGATTACGAACAGGGATTCGATAAAGTCGAAAGTCTTTGAAGAGGAGAGGGTGGGGTTTGGGGAGGGGGAGGAGAAACTTTCTCCAGAAAGTTTCT
>OGYH01001087.1_pt1 | contig 26710 bp, 18 predicted proteins | sample 1576511 | NCBI WGS metagenome assembly OGYH01 (sample SAMEA3541522, study PRJEB24748) | human gut metagenome | biome: human gut; feature: human-associated habitat; material: faeces | place: China | collected 2012
TGTACCATGTAAAGCCGTTTCCGGGTATTTGCGAGATGCTTTCAGAACTGAAAAAAAGAGGGATCCGGATCGCCGTACTTTCCAATAAACCGCATGCTCAGGCCATCGATGTGGTGGAGAGTCTGTTTGGAAAAGATTATTTTGATTACATCCAGGGACAGACAGAAACGATCCGACGCAAACCCGCACCGGACGGAGCGTTTGCCATTGCAGAAAAGTTTGCAGTAGAGACTGGAGAATGTCTTTATGTCGGAGATACAAACACGGACATGCAGACCGGCAATGCGGCACATATGCATCCGGTAGGGGTTCTGTGGGGATTCCGCGACCGAAAAGAATTAGAAGAAAATCACAGTGAATATGTGATTGAAAAACCACAGGAACTGATTGAGATCCTGGAAAAGATAAACGGAGGAGACAACAAGTGATAAAACTGGTAGCAACCGATATTGACGGCACACTGATACGGGAGAGCAGTTCTGTGCTGCCGGAAGAAATTTTTGATCTGATCCGGGAACTTCGAAAACGTGATATCTATTTTGCGGCAGCAAGCGGAAGACAGTACATGGGACTGAAACGACTGTTTGCTCCGGTGGCAGATCAGATGCTTTTTATCAGTGAAAATGGTTCCAACGTTGTATGGAAGGACGAAGAACTTTATGCTTCCGTGATCGATCCGAACCTGATAAAAGAGATGCAGGAATATGCAAAACATTTCCCGAATATGCATCTGACCTTATCGACAACAAAAGCGATGCATTCTACCGGAAGTGATGACCTGTCCTATCGGAAAATGATGGTGGATGGCTATCAGAATGACATGGTTTTTGATGATGACGAAGACGGCACCAAACTGAAAGTGATTAAAATGTCTCTGTACTGTGAAAGCGGGATTCGGCCTTATGCAAAAGAAATCGAAGATTACTGGCAGGGCAGATTAAACACCGTAGTGGCAGGTGCACCGTGGATTGATTTTATGAAGCCAGGAAACGATAAAGGTGCAGCACTTCAGTTCGTACAGCAGTATTTTCAGGTAAAAAAAGAAGAGACGCTGGCATTCGGGGATAATCACAACGATCTTGGAATGATCCTGGCAGCAGGAGAGGGATGTGCAGTTTCTACCGCAAGAACCGCAGTCAAAGAGGCAGCAAAACATATCGTTGGAAGCTACGAAGAAAAAGGGGTCATAAAGGCACTTCAGGAGCTGCTAAAGAAGCAGAAATAAATAATGAGATGTTGAGATCAAAAGATATTTGGATCTTAATCAATACTTGTAATTGGCAAGTGGGCCGGAGAGAAAAAAGGAGGAATTTATAAGTAACTAAATATATTGCTTAATATGGTTAAATGTGTTTAAATATACCTATGGAGGTATTATTATGAACACGTCAAATATCACGAATTATAAACCAAAAGATTTTGCTGAATTAATAGGTGTTTCTGTGAAAACATTACAGCGTTGGGACAGGGAAGGAATTCTAGAGGCAAATCGGACTCCAACGGATAGGCGTTATTATACTTACGACCAATATCTTCAATTTAAAGGCATAAAAACCCAAAATGATATACGCCAGGTAGTTATTTATGCAAGAGTTTCTACAAAGAATCAAAAGGATGATTTACAGAATCAAGTATCGTTTTTACGTCAATTCTGTAATGCCAGAGGCATTATTGTAGACCAATGTATGGAAGAATATGGAAGTGGTCTGAATTACAATCGTAAGAAGTGGAATAAATTATTGGATGAAGTAATGGAACAAAAAATCAAAACCATAATCATAACGCACAAGGATAGATTTATCAGATTTGGCTATGATTGGTTTGAAAAATTCTGCATGAAGTTTCATACGACCATAGTGATAGTAAACAATGAAGAACTATCACCACAAGAAGAACTCGTGCAGGATATTGTTTCAATACTCCATGTGTTCTCTTACAGGTTGTACGGACTTCGTAAGTATAAAAAACAAATAGAAAGGGATGTGGAAATTGCTAAAGAGCTTCAAGACGGAAATAAATCCGTCAGAGGAACAGAAAGTCAGGATCCACAAGACGATAGGCACTTGCCGATATGTCTATAACTTCTACCTTTGTCACAACAAAGCCTTGTATGATAAAGGTGAAAAGTTTATGACTGGTAAGGGCTTTAGTGTATGGCTTAACAATGAATACATTCCAAATAATCCTGATAAAGCATGGATTAAGGAAGCGTATTCAAAAGCCGTGAAAAGATCCATCGAAGACGGATGTACTGCTTTTACAAGATTTTTTAAACATCAGAGTGATTTTCCTAAATTTAAAAAGAAAGGTAAATCAGATGTAAAAATGTATTTCGTTAGAAATAACCCAAAGGATTGCGTGTGTGAAAGGCATAGACTTAAGATTCCAACTTTGGGTTGGGTCCGCATCAAAGAGAAAGGATATATTCCAACAACAAAAGATGGATATGTAATCAAAAGCGGTACGGTTTCAATAAAAGCTGACAGATACTATGTTTCAGTTCTTGTAGAACTGCCGGATAACAAGACAGCTGATAATTCCAATGAAGGAATTGGCATTGATCTTGGATTAAAGGATTTCGCCACTGTTTCTAATGGTAAAACTTATAAGAATATTAACAAATCAGCAAAATTAAAGAAACTTGAAAAACAACTTATTCGGGAACAGAGAAGTCTTTCTCGAAAATATGAAAATTTACAGAAAGGAGAGTCCACTCAAAGAGCGAATATACAAAAACAAAAGTTCAAGGTACAGAAACTTCATCATAGGATAGATCATATCCGCACCGACTACATTAACAAAACAATCGCAGAGATAGTGAAAACCAAACCATCCTACATTACGATTGAAGATTTAAATGTAAAAGGCATGATGAAAAACAGACATCTTTCAAAAGCAGTTGCGTCACAGAAGTTTTATGAGTTTAGAATAAAACTTCAAGCTAAATGCAACGAAAATGGAATGGAACTTCGTGTGGCAAACAGATGGTATCCATCTTCTAAAACCTGCCATTGCTGCAAAAATATCAGGAAAGATTTAAAACTTTCAGATAGAATTTTCAAATGTGCTTGTGGTTATATCGAAGACAGAGATTTCAATGCTGCACTTAATTTGAGAGATGCTATGACTTACGAAGTTGCATAAATAAACGCGAACGTAGGTATGTACCGAAGGCTATTTCGGGAATTTACGACTGTGGAGTGTACAAGAACTTGTGAGTAGATATGATTTCGGTCAATCCAAAGCATACACGATAAAGCAGTAAGTAGAACTCGTGAGGGTCTACATTATCTCGGTGTGAGTATATTTAATCACATTTTGAGTGGCAGGCTAACGTGGGATTTGCAGAAACCTTCAAAGCTTTGTCTGACCCGGTACGGCGTGACATTCTGACATTGCTGAAAGAAGGAAGCATGTCAGCGGGAGATATCGCAGCACAGTTTGATATGACGGCAGCGACGATCTCCTATCACCTGAAGATCCTGAAAAAGTCAGGTCTGGTCTGCGAGACAAAGGAGAAAAATTATATTTACTATTCGCTTAACATTTCCGTGGTCGAGGAAGTGATGCTCTGGCTTGCAGAGCTGAAAGGAGAGAGTGAAGATGACGAAGAAAAATAAAAAGATCATTCTGATCACAAGCATGATTACGATTCTGCCGATTTTGGCGGGACTGATTTTATGGAATAAACTTCCGGAACAGGTGGCAACACATTTTGATGCCAACGGCATTCCAAACGGCTACAGTAGTCGGGCATTTGCAGTGTTCGGTCCATATTTGATCTGCCTTTTTGCACATCTGTTCTGTGCATTTGGAACACTGGCAGATCCGAAAAAACAGGCGATCGGGCAGAAGATGTACGCACTGATTTTATGGATCTGTCCGGCAGTTTCCCTGTTCTGTGCAGCTGCAATCTATGGTAATACCTTTGGAGTGAAATTTATGAAATCTTCCAGATTTGTGATCATACTTCTGGGACTTCTGTTTTTGCTCGTCGGCAACTATCTGCCGAAATGCCGCCAGAATTATACCGTTGGCATAAAGGTTCCGTGGACACTCGCCAGCGAAGCAAACTGGGATGCAACCCACAGGATGGCAGGAAAATTGTGGGTTGCAGGCGGCGTGTTGATTCTTCTGCTGGCCATTCAGCCGTGGATCCCGGCATTTCCGATAAGTATGGTGCTCATACTTGCGGTCACATTTATTCCGATGATCTATTCCTTTGTATATTATCTGAGAAATGAAAAGTAATTTCACAGAGATTTTGTGAATTTACGGGAAAATCCTCCGATAAAGCCGTTTTTACGGTAATATCGGGGGATTTTTTGTCAGAGTGCGTTGACGAAATACAGGTGAAATCATATAATAAAAAGTAATACAAAGATGCCGAAAACAGCGGATAAACGAGGGATATAGATGAAAAACACAAAGAAAAAAGGATTTACTCTGACGGAGTTGACGGTCGTACTGGTGATCATTGCGATCATTGCGGCGATCGCAGTCCCTTCTTTTATAAAATACTGGAGGATTGCGGAGTTTCAGAAAAACGAATCCAACGCAAAGACCATTTATCTTGCAGCAGAATCAAAACTGACCTACTACCGTTCTTCCGGGCAGTGGGAGAAGTTTCAGGAACGATTAAAAAGAGAAGGCACGCAGGCGGTTTTTGCGGACAGTACCAGTGAGCTGAACGGCAGAATCTATACGGTTACGCTGGATGCGAACACTTATCAGGAAAAGGCGGGCAGAGATGATCTTTTGCTTCAGTTGATCGATGATTATAGCTATGACAAGCAGGTCATGAACGGGGCGATCGCCATCGAGATCGACAGTGAGACAGGCGAGGTCTATTCTGCATTTTTTGCGACAAAATGCAAGGGGCTGAGCTATGCCGAGAGAGATGCCGATGATTATCTGACGATGCGTGACCGAGATTACGAGAGCAGAAAAAAGAGGCTGCTTGGCTATTATTCGACGGAAGACACGGCAAATGTGGTCCATCTGAAGCCGATACGTCTCCGTATCACGACGATCAGCCTTCAGAACAGCGAAAAACTGTCTCTGAACTGGTCCAGCAACGTCGGAAACAGCCTGGATGTCAGTTACGAGCTTACATTCTATAAAAATTCTGATAAATCAAAACAATTTACGATGACCGTTTCGCCATATGAAATGCGAAAAAATGGCTGGACGGCGACTTCCGGCACAACCGAGGGGCTGGTTTCCTTTGAAATTCAGGATAAAAAAGGAAACAGCAAAGGACAGTGGACGTTCCCGATCACTTACAGTGACAATCGTTATTCTCTGATCCTGGATGCGATGATGTCTGCAAAAGTGCAGGCAGTGCTGGCATCCGGAAGCGGCACGACAGCGGAGGCACTTGCCAGAACTTCCAGTACCAGCATCTGCCGCCTTGGAAAAGTGGCATCAGATTTGAAAAATCCGCAGGATATTTATGCAACGGTTAAAGCCGTTTCCTATGCAGGGAAGAAAGACGAGCCGAGCACGCAGGAGTACCGCAACAGTGAGGCGGTTTCCTCTAATGTGGCAAACAGCATGTATGCGGACGGCACAAAGGATGGAAACGTCAAGATCGCAGCATTCCGCCATCTTTCCAACATTCGTTATTACGATGAAAGCAATACGGCAGAATTTGCACTGACAGGCCGAAATCTGGACTGGGCATCGGTCGGCACAGGACTTTATGATTTTGAGCTGGAGACAAAGGCGGGGGGCAGTCAGAGACAGAAGCTCTCCTGGAAGGAAAACAGCAAAGAAAAAACGGTGGATTTCCCGGCGATCGCCAAGCTCTCTTCCGGACACACCTTTTCCGGAAAACGTACACAGACCCTGATCTCAAATTTGAGTTTCGGTGAAGAATCTGTGAACGATGACAGCGTTGCATCGGCAGCCGGTCAGGAGAAATCAAAATATCTCGGATTATTTGAAGAAGTTTACGGAACAATCGAGGATGTGACCCTGCAGAATGTTACGCTCACACTTGGTCAGAACGAAGAAAGCAAAACATTTAACAGCCTTCAGGGTATTGGTATTTTTGCCGGACGAAGCGAAGGTACGATGAACCATGTGGCGGTGACATCCGCAGAGGACAAAGGCCAGACACAGGTTCTGGTAGATTTTGAAAAAATAAGAACCGATATTTCTGTGGGCAGCGATACAGCGGCAGTCGGCGGAATTTCCGGTATTTTTGCAGACCAGGATCAGAGCGGAAATACACTGGAAGCCCTGGGATCCGGCAGAATGTCGGATATCACCATGGAAGGAAACGTAGAAGTTTCGCTGCCGAAGACCTTGACTGACCGGGTGGAAGACTATGCTTACGGAGTCGGCGGCATCGTCGGCTATGCAAAGATGCAGACCAGCGAAAATGCAGCGAAACTTCTGAACTGCACGAACCATGCCGATGTTTCCGGAAATCTGATGGTGGGCGGGATCGTCGGAACGATAGACAGTCAGCTCATTTATCAGGGCAGCTACACCGATGATGATCTGGCGAAGATCGCCAACATCAAAGAAGCGGACAATGACGGTCTGATTCTGTGCACGGCAGAGGTAAATGACAGTACTATTCAGGGAAAATATTTCGGCGGGATTGCCGGTTATGCAGAACAGTCACTAATCTATGATGCGGCAAGTGCATCCGGACGGGCGGCACAGTTCTCCTTTGATGAGTCGAAAAAAACAGAATATTTAAAAGGAAAATATGTGGGCGGGATCGTCGGTTACGGCAACAGCACACTGGTCAACAACTGTTCTACGGAAAAAGACGGTTACGTGCTCGGTTCCGACTACGTGGGCGGGATCGCCGGAGCACTGGGCGGAAATATTTCGGAGGCGATCCGTGCAGACAGCGTGGTGGCAGTCACGACAAACAGCAGTTATGTCATCGGACAGACGTATGTCGGCGGAATTGTCGGACAGAACGAACAGAATGTAACCTTGAAAAACTGCGTCAACAACGGCGTGGCAGCCTGCTATGACCGCTACGTGGGCGGAATCGTTGGCTACAACGAAAAAGACGGCATGATCTACGACTGTGCAAGTTATCTTTCTGATTATGACAGTTCCATTTTCAATATGATTGTTGATACCTGGAATGCCAGAGGTGACTATGCGGGCGGCATCGCCGGATACAATGACGGTCAGATCACGTTCACGGCAGAAAGCCAGGCGATCACGGTCAAATCCGTTTCCAGTATTGTGGTCGGAGGAAGTTATGTCGGCGGAGTTGCCGGATTTAACGATGTAAACGGAAGCCTGGATGTGCATTACACCCTGATCGGCGGACGTATCTACGCCTATGGCGACTGTGCCGGAGGCGGATTCGGACTGAACGCATCCACAGAGCTTTTGCAGCAGGAGCTGACGATAAAGCCGGGCAGCGTTCAGGGACATTATTATGTCGGCGGCTGCATCGGTGCCAATATCGTAAATCTTACAGCAGATACCAGTATGGATCGGTTCCGTGCAGACAATGTACTCGGCACGATTACCGGAGATGCATTCTGCGGCGGTCTGATGGGATACCAGAGAACCTATGGCACCGGTCAGATACAGACTGCAGAAAACGGCTCCATCCGTGAGGCCGTGGAGAGCAGCATGCAGGCGGCGGGCAATACGCAGGAGCGTCTGTTTCCGGGACTGCAGGGCGATGGGGATGTTCCGACCGTTCAGGGCAGAAATGTTCCGGGAATCGTAAAGAAATCTGAAAACAGCCATGTGCTTACGATTTCCACCAATACCAATACCGGCACAATGCTGAATACAGAGACAAACAACATTCCGCTGAAAGCCGGTATGTATGCCGGAGGCATCGTCGGATATTGTGAGAAGAACAGTAATCTTATTATCAAAAACTGCAAAAATGCCGGAAATATTTCTTATGCGGACAGCGGAAGCGACCGTTCAGTGCTTCTGGAAGTATATGCAAAAAGTGATGAAATCGGCAAAAAGAGCATACCGGATGAAGGGAAGAGTATTGAGTTGCATCTGGTCGGCGGCATCATCAGTGTCAACCTGGAAAATCAGGTCATCGATCACTGTACGAATACCGGAAGTATGTCCGGCTATTCCGGAATCGGCGGTGTGGTTGGTTTAAATGCCGGACTGATCTACAAATGTACGCTCAGCGAGCATTTCGGAAATGCAGCACTGAATTATCTTGGCGGAATCGCCGGGATCAACATCGGACCTGACGGCAGCGGTGCTTCTGCGGCAAAAACGTACGCAGCAGGAACCGAAACCGGCACAACAAACGTCAGATACAGTGCCGGAACAATCGAAAGCTGCAGTACGCAGCCGTCCAAAACCGTCTCTGGAAACAGCAGTATTGGCGGCATTGTCGGATGGAATCTTACCGATGGTGTTGTAAAGCAGAATACAAGCTATGCAAATATCACGGCATCCGGAAATTACGCCGGAGGGATCGCCGGAAGAAACAGCGGAATGATCCAGATTCCGGATGACAAAGACGATACCACAGACCGGACGATTGAGGCAGCAAACGGCAAAGCGATCGGCGGGATCGTCGGCATTAATGAGACACAGGGTAAGATCGAAGTCACCGCAAAAGGAACTGCGACAGAAGTCGTTGCAGTCGGAAGCGGACTTACGGTCACCGGAGAAAGGAAAGTCGGCGGAATCGCCGGCATAAACGAAGGTCAGATTGGAAAAGAAAGTCAGACAGCTGATCTGACCTGCAAGGCAAAGCTGGTGCGTGCTTCCCATGGTATCGTGGGCGGTATTGTCGGTGAGACGAAAAAAGATATTCTTCATGCCGTCAACCGCTGTACAAATGTAACGGCAGATGCCGGGACAGCAGGCGGCATCACCGCAGAAAATCACAGCGGTCAGACCATCGGCAACTGCAAAAATTATGGAAACGTCAGCAGCAGTGACGGCTACGCAGCCGGCATCGCAGCGACAAACGAAGGAACCATCCGTGACTGTGTTGTATCCGGCGGCAGTGGAACGGGCGGGATCAAGATCCACAGCCTCGGTGAAAAAGAAATCGGAGCCGTCTGTGCGATCAACAGCGGCACGGTCAGTGGAAGTTATCCGGAAGGAAATGTAACGCTCCAGGGCGATGCCTCAATCTTTGGCGGCGTGACAGGAAGAAATACAGGCACCGTAGCTGTTATCACTCTGACCAGCATGCCGGTCATCGATGCCACAAAGAGCAAACTGACCGTCGGCGGAGCCGTTGGTGCGAATGAGGCGATCATTACACAGATAGTCGCAAAAGACTTAAAATTTGCAAAATTCAGCGGTTATCGCTATCTCGGAGGAATCACCGGAACAAACGGCGGCAGCGGAAAAACCACTGCAGGCGTCTCAGACTGTGTTTACTCCGGAACGATGACGGAAAAGACCGGTGCAGCCGGAAACTGCTACGGCGGTATCGCAGGCATCAACTATGCAACCCTGTCCGGATGTGAGATCACAAAGATCACGATGGAGATCAAAGGTGTCTATACCGCAACCAGTACCAGTACGGCAGCACAGAAAGAAAGTCTGGCAAGCCATGCCGGAGGCATCACCGGAAAAAATGAAACTTCTGCAACGATCACATCCTGCGTCATTGACAACAATCCGGACAGCAGGATCCGTGCGGATTACGGCATGCTCGGCGGCGTGACCGGATTTAACAAAGGAACGATCACCATGTCCGGCAGCAGCATCACGGCGGCTGTGATGAACCTGACAGAGGAACAGAAACAGGGCAGAAAAGCCGTGGAAGCACTGAATACAAATGCAGTGAACGTCAGCAATACATCAGGTAAAGATGTTCTGAAGGCGGATACTGATTATGTGAACTGGCCGGGAGATCGGACAATTGCAAATATAGAGTCCCTCAGTTATAACGGAGGCAGTAAAGTAATATCCGGAAGAATGCAGATGTATATGACAAGCAACGGAAATCTGGGAGGTATCGCAGCTTACAATGGAACAACGGGCACAATCGACCAGTGTGTATCCGGTAACTGGTTCCTGAACAACAAATCCAGTGCGATCAGTGTCGGAACCGGCGGCATCATCGGCATGAATGAGTCGGAAAAGGATTTGAGTTATCTGGTAAACGCTGCTTTTGTCGGACGACAGCTTTCCAGCAACGACACAAATCGTTTTGCAGGCGGCATCATCGGAAATCAGAATAATACGACAAGCAACGAATGGCATATCGAGAACTGTATTAACTATGGAACTATTTATTGTTATCGGACACATTACTCCGGAGGCATCATGGGGCAGTGGACCGGTACCGGAGGCACCATTGAAAACTGCCGTAATTATGGTATGCTTCAGACCAGTTATGGAACAGCATGGATCGGAGCGTCAGCCGGTATTGTTGCACAGCTTTATCATGCACAGGAAGGGCAGGAATACAATGTCATCGGCTGCGGAAACTATGGAAGTGTATTTACGAAAAATGGGCGTAACCAGGCGGATGGGCAGGGTGCGAACGACAGTGCGGGTATTCTTGGAAATATTACAACTTACAAAGTCCAAAATGCACAGGATGCTTCAAACTTTAAAGTACAGATTTTAGACTGCTTTAATGCACCTGGGGTAGAGATTTATTCTTCATCGATGGCTTCGGGCATCTTCGGATTTCTTTCGTGTGATAATCCGGTCAGTGATTTTCAACAGGCTAAGAAAGACCTCAAAGCTTCTACTGGGAATGTTGTCATCCGCATCGAACGCTGCCGCAATTTTTCCTATAAATTGCTGGGAAGTCAGTATGCAACCGGAATTTTCGGAGACAGACTGCAGGGCTGGAAAAATACTACGATCGTCAAGGATAATTATTCAATAAAGCCGCAACCGTCATATATGCATGGAAGCCACGACGGCAGCGGTGCAGAAGATGTATACGCTGTCTATGCTTCCGGAATCGGTGAGGGAAATTCCAGCAACATGAATGCAGAAGATCGAATCAATAATTATTATATTGAGGGGATTCAGAGCTGGGGTTACAGTAATCTGAAGCTGGGAGAAGGAAAAGGAACACTTGGAAAAGGAAGCGGAAGTGCCGGAAATGGTTATTATGAAAGCGGTACAGGAAGATATTGCGTAAATATGTTCTTTATGTATGATATGACAGAACAGAAATATTTCCTTGCAAGTATCAATAACAGGACAAACAGCGGGATGACCAACATTAACGGAAAAGACAGCTACATCAATGAGAATGGATACATTGTAAATCGAAATGGCAGCAAGCAGGGACAGGTTCTCTATTATATTGATAACAGCAGTTATGATAACAGCAGACTTTATGACTATATTATGAAAGATAGTACGAATCCGGTCTTTGTGAATGCAAGAAACAGTTATAAACGTCTGGAAGGTGTGATCGATAACAAGATCCTGAAACCGTATTCTGCAGAAGCACAGGTAAGTAATGGTAAAGTAACGCTTCATATTACTCCGCAGAGTTTGCCGGGAAGTTATGATAATGAACGGAGTGATCCATTTGCATACGAAGTAGAAGTCACTGATCTGGCAGCAAATAGAAAGGTCGTGCGTACCGTTTATACAGAAGAGGGAAGTTTCAATATTCCGTCCGGAATGAGCAATAATCTTCAGATCCGTGTGCGTTCTGTAAGTATGTATGATGAGGTAGAGCCGTCTGACTGGTATAAGATCGGTGAAAATAATATTAATAAAGTCCTTCCTGATCCGGATATTGTGATTGAGCTGGTGGAAAAGAGCGATGTGACAAATGGCTGTTCTTACCGCTATCGTCTGAAAAATCTGGATGAATATAATAAAACAGATAAAAAAGGGGATGCCGCTTATCCGAACTGGCAGGTGACCGTCAATGTACAAAGTGTAGGAACAGTAACGCTGGATGCAGACAATCCAACAAGAACAATGGAAGTGTCAAACCTGGATAAATATATTTATCAGATGGTTGCCCAGGCGTCATCAAAGCCGGGAAATACAACGCTTATGCAGTCCTCAAAACAGATTTCGACAGCAGTTTCGCTGCCGTATTATCGTCCGCCGATCACTTTAAAAACGTGGACACCTCAGCTGAGCAAAAACATTACAATCACCGGAAATACGCTGGATGATCTGACGGTCAATGTAGAACTGAATGCCGGAAGTAATGCAATGGATACCCCGCCAATCTATCGAGTGGAACTGGTTGGTACCTGGAATGGTCAGGTGGATACCGTTCTTGCAAAGGAAGATACACTGATCGTATCAAAAGGAAGTGCAAATGCAACATTCAGTGATCTTCCAGAATATATCAGCGAGGCGAAGGACATCAAAATCCGTATCTGGTATGCGGCGTCCGGACTTGGACCTGTTTACACTTACTGGGATGAGGATGTGACAGAAGCAAATGCGAACATCAAAGAACTGACCGGAGTGGATGAAAACGGAAGCGAAACATGGGATTACAGTTACAGTTCGGTTCTGGCACAGAGCGGATCAAAACAGTATTTTGAAAACTATACTTACTGGAGCGGTGTCCTCTGGCAGTTCCTGCCGACACCGAAATTGGATAATGTCGGTTCGACGCTGATCCCGGAGATTGATGAGAACAATGATATTTACTACACCTTCACCTGGGATACCGGCGTATCCGGAACGAATAACGCCAATTATCAGACAGCACTGACCGGAATCGATGACAGTGACCGTGAGGTTGTGATCAGCACGGACGGTGCTTACACAGGCGGTAAGTCGCTTCGCATCAACGGAAGTGACTGGAACTACAAAGAAGTAAGGCTGAAAGTGACAAGGATCGGAGATGCCGGTCAGAAACAGATCGGTCTTTCCTCTGAAGGAACGTATTCAGTAAAACAAAGACTTGCAAGACCGGGACAGCCGATGGTAGAAAACCTGGACAACAACGAGCTGGATTATCAGATCCGCTGGTCACCGCTCGCTTCCGAGACGGGGTGTGCGGGTTATCAGGTGTGCATCCGCAAATACAACAGTACAACGCCCGGGGCAGAAAAGGTTCTTGAAAATCTCGTGACGACCGATCAGAAGAAAAATGGTGTTTACACGATCAATACCGATCTGGAAGAATATGCAGGTCAGCGAGTGGTCGTATATGTGATCGCAAAAGCCGATCCGAACGGCAGTTATCTCGACAGCGTATCGGGTGTTACCTGTGAGCTTCCGATCCCGAAACGTCTGGCGAAGCCGAATGTCACCTGGAAAGTCGGCTGGAAATACGACAAGACAAGTCCGGTTGAGGTGTCATCCTTCAGATCCGGCGGACTGCGTGTCAGTCTGACTGCAGATGCAGCAAGCATCCCGTCAGGAGGAAGTGCTTATCTTCTGAAGGCTTATATCTATGACAGCGAGCAGGCAGCGGCGGCAGCGACCGACAGTGATCCGGGAGAGCAGTTCCTGGCATCTTATCCGGCGGACGGATCTCTGGTACAGATGAGTGTCACTGATTCCAGAAATTATTATCAGAATCTGACGAACCTTTCGATACAGCATGCCGGAAAATGGATCGTATTCTATGCGAGAATCTCTTCCGGAGGCGGAAACATCAGCTCACTCTGGACAAAATCCGCAGCGTTTCGGCTGCCGTATGTAAAACTGGAAGCACCGACGGTTTCATCTGATACAAAAACTTATAAAGTAAAAGCAAAAGTAACTGAAAATCCAGATATTCCGGGACAGGAGAAGACATGGAATGTACAGCACACCGTTCTTATGTGGGACAGCGTAGAATGTGCCAATCTCTACAGCATCGATCTTGCCGGAAACATGACCGATCCGAACTCACAGACCGGAAAAACACTGATCAGTGCGAAAGTCCGTGTTCAGGAAATGTCAGACGGCACCGTGGAAGTGCAGCAGTATGTCTCCCAGAAGAATAAAGACACCGGAGCGAACGAGTGGGTATGGAAATCCGTGGCAAAGAGCACGGACAGTTCACAGCCTGCCGGAACATCCGTTTACAAACTGAGCAGCTACAGTGTTGCAATCTCTTCCAATTATAAGGCATTGAATCAGGCAGAAGTTTATTATGAACTTACCCTGACGGCAGAACTGGAAGTCACGAAAAAAGCAGACGGAGGCTTTTCCTACACACTGAAACTTCCGGATGCGGCAAAAGTAACTGCAGATGACGGAACTGTCATCACACACAGTGATCTTGCAGTCACCGAAAGTGCTGCATTTAAGGCAAATGTAACAGACAACTTGAGTGAACAGGGCAGTGCAGCTTATGCAGAATCTGCTGCAAATGAGATCAAATGGACAAATTAACGGAGGGAACCTATGATAAGGCATGGCCTGGAACAGTTAAAAGCAAATGGTAAAAAAGGAGTATCGATGGCACTTGTACTGTGCATTTCTGCCTTCTTTATGGCATTTGCAGCTGCAATCCTCTACACGGCGGGCGTTGTGACGGCTCAGTCCACGCACCGCCTGGAAGAGGAACGCTGTTACAGGCTTGCCAAAAGCTATGCGGAGGTACTGGGAAGAGAGCTGACCAGATATCAGAACAAAGGCGATACGGCAGCAGCCGGGAGCTTCTATGCATTTGCCAATCAGTTTCTGGACGGAGAACGCTATCTGGAATACAACTCCGATTATCCGGATACTTCCAAGTATCAGTATGTGCTGGATACCACAGATTTGAGTGACATTACAAAATCCGGCAGCCTGCCGGAAAACTTTGGGAACCTTCGCATCACCCTGAGCAAAGAAAAGAACAGCAGCGAAAATCAGACAGAATTAGAAGGCGGCGAGATCCCGGTACAGACCGGCAGTTATGATGCCGTCATCGCCGAAAAACAGAATATTTCTGTCCGGCAGTATATTTTTACGGTAGAAGTTACGGCATATTTTAATGATATGACCTATGCCTACAGCACCGAGTACACCAGAGAAGAGAAATACAATGTCCAGTTCTCACACAACGGCACGACCATTGTGTGGGATACAGACGATCAGGTCTGGAAAGTGGGTAACACCAGCGGAAATGAATACAGTTTTGATAATTCTGATCTGATCCAGTACAAATACCTGACCGGAAGCACAACGTCGTGTATCTTTGTAGAAAATGCAGATATACAGGAGGAAACTGCCGATGCGGAAACATAAGAAAACAAGAGCCAACAGCGGCGAGACATTAGTGGAAGTGACGGCAAGTATTTTTATCTTTTTGATCATGCTTGGCATCATACAGGGGGCGATCTCCTACAGTCAGGCATCCCTTGCCAAAAACAAAGAGATCCGAAGCGAGAATGCAAAAATCATCGAAGGACTGCAAAGTGCCGCCACACAGGAAGAAATGGTTAAAAATATGCAGTTTGTGGCGACCAATTCTGACCTGACGGTAAAAGGAAATCTGGTCTTTACCATCAATACCTCACTGGTCAGCAAGACCGTTATCTATACGGACAGCAAAGGCGAGACGAAAAGTACGTCCTTCTATATGTACGAAGCAGTGGATGACGGCAGCAGCAATAACTCCGACTCCGATTCCGCCACACCGGACGGAGGTGACGGATCGTGAAAAAAATAACAGAGATCCTGCGTAAGAAACAGGGCACAACAATGGTAGAAATGATGGTCACACTGCTCCTGATCAGCATCATGATGACCATGGCAGTATCGTCCCTAAGCTCTGCATCACATATCTTTATGCAGGTGCAGAAAACCCAATATGCCCAGTCCATCCTCGATACGGTGATGACAGAACTGCGGGCGATCACAAAAAATGCCAGTTCCTACATAAAAATATACGAAAATGCTAAGAATATTGCAAATTCTACTGGTAATTGTGATGGCAATACGATAGAATTTATAAATGAAGAAGGTTATGCAGTTCTGGTCTCAACCGATGGTTGTGATGATACCGAACTGTACATAGGGGACAATGTCATCGGAACTGCGAAAGCAGTGGAAGAAGGACAACTCCTGACCAGATATTATTTTGTGGACGGCGGAACATACACTTACGAAAAAGACGGAAAAGCAGCGGCGAGAGCCGTGGCGGCCGTATACGGCAAGGGCTTTTATATGGGCAACTATTTAAAGATTACCTACTCCTGGCCGGACGGAGCACAGGAAGAAGGTGTGACCGATCATATCCTTGCGACTGTCACACTTTACAGTGATGCAGATTATCAAGATCCCATCGCAGAAGACAGCGAAGTCCTCGAATTCCGCCACAAAATAGCATGCAAGACCGACATAACGGCTATTGCACAGAAAGACTAGGTACGAACGCCGGCACCGAGGCGATTGTATAAATAATAAACGAAAGAAAGAGGAGAGAAAGAGATGTTCAAAAAACTCAAAGAGAACAACAAAAAAGGATTTACTCTGGTAGAGCTGATCGTTGTACTGGTAATCCTGGCAATCCTGGCAGCACTGCTGATCCCGGCACTGACAGGTTACATTGATAAAGCAAGAAACAAGAGTATCGTAGCAGAAACAAGGCAGACCGTAATGGCTGCACAGACACTGGTAGATGAGAAGTATGCAAATAATGCGTCAACTGCAATTACTGTTGCACCTGCTGGAACAGTTACCTATGATGAGGTGAGAAAACTGGCAGAAACAACAGGAAAAATTTCTAGCGTAGAAGTTAATAACGACGGTAAAATTACATCCCTTACCTATTCAAATGGTGGAAGAACATGTACATATAGTTCTGTAGCACAGACTAATAGCTCAGATGGAAACTATAATGTAACAAAGGGAGATACTCCTGAAGCATAGTTTAAAAGTGACATAAATCCATCAGAAAGCGAGTAAACCATGATGTCAACACAGCGAAATGAAAATGAATCTTTTCAGATTTCAATTCAATATCGCATTCTCAGAATGGTTTTACTCGTTCTGGTGGTGATCCTGCCGGCGGTCGTTACAGTTATACCTGGGGTACTCCGAATTCTTTATCGGGCAGACGCTCAGGTAGCTCTGGGGCATGCAAAATCGGTGCGGCTGGTACTTCAGATGACTGGCAAAGAAAGTTACGGCGGGAGCAGATCTTTTTGTGACGCCTCACGGGAAGGGGCGTCACAGAGAGCGTCTGTGCACCTCTGCAATCCGCCGGAGGCTATATCGAAATGAGAGGATCATTTCACCAAAAATATTACAGGACGAGTAACAGGAGAAGAAAATGTTAACAGCAGTAGAAGCAATCCTATGGTTTTTAAGGTTTCTGTTCGGAGCCTGTATTTTCAGTTTTTTAAATGTTGTTATTGACAGGATGCCGCGTGGTGAGAGCGTGGTGAAAGGCCGCAGTCACTGTACGAACTGTGGAAGAGTTTTAACGGCATGGGAATTGATCCCATGTTTCAGTTTCCTTGCACTGAAAGGCAGATGCAAGGGATGCAAAAGCCAGATCCCGGTAAGGGATTTCTGGTCAGAAGTGACAGGGGGAGCAGCTTTCTGTGGCTGCGTTTTGAGTTATGGCTGCGGCAGTTCCGGGATTTTATCCCTGAAGGGTGCAGTGATTTTTGCGTATTTAGGAATATTACTTGTGGTAGCCCGGATTGACTGGGATACTCAGATTATATATGACCGGTTTCACATTTTGATCCTTCTGCTGGGAGTGGCAGCATTGTGGCTGTTCCCGGAACATGGTATGGTTGACCGACTGATCGGGGCGGTGATCATTTCTGTTCCGATGCTTCTGCTGGCTCTTATTATACCGGGGGCATTTGGCGGAGGCGATATCAAACTGATGGCAGCGTCCGGATTCTTTCTGGGGACAGGCCCGGTGGTCTGTGCCATGTTTTTTGGCCTTCTGACCGGAGGCGGATACGGGGCGGCGATGCTGCTGGGAAAGAAGCTGGAGAAAAAAGATCACTTTGCATTTGGCCCGTTCCTGGCATTTGGCCTGGCACTGGCAGTATTTTTCGGAGATCAGATCGTGAACTGGTATTTGAGCCTTTTATCTTAGTCGGAGAAGACTCCCGCTTCTATAAGTGGCGAGCAACGAAGTGTAGAATGCACAGCGATTCTGTTGGGTAAAATAAAACCTCATAAAAACGGCACAACAGAAGAAAGGAGGAAGGAATGGCACGTTTTCGATATACGGCGAAAAGCATGGATGGCAAAACAAAGCGAGGCACGATGGAAGCCCTGACGGAAAATGCCATGATCCAGGAGCTGAAATCGCAGGGACTTTTCCTTGTGGAAGCCAAAAACCTGACCGAAGCCAAGGGCTATAAAAAGCTCAATGCGAAACAGCTGGCGGGATTCTGTAAAGAGCTGTCAACGCTGCTCGCATCCGGAGTCAGCCTGGTGCGTGCACTGGATATTATCTCCGATCAGGAGGGAATCGACCCGAAAGAACGTGAGATATATCAGGCGGTTCTGCTGGACCTGCGAAAAGGTATCGGCCTTTCCGACGCCATGGAGAGCAAAAAATGTTTTCCGGATCTGATGATCGGTATGATCCGTGCCGGTGAGGGAAGCGGTAATCTGGATCAGGTTACGGAGCGACTGACCTTGCAGTACGAAAAAGATTATAAACTGACGCAGCAGGTCAAATCTGCGATAACGTATCCGGCGGTTTTACTGGTACTCTGCGTGGCAATCGTCATTCTGATCGTAACGTTTATCCTGCCGCAGTTCCAGTCATTATTTGACCAGATGGACAGCCTTCCGGTGCCGACGGAGATTCTGATCGCAATCTCAGATTTCCTGGTGCAGAAATGGTATGCGGCACTTTTAATTGTATTTACCGTTTTCATGCTGATCCGTATTATCATGGCAATCTCAGCTGTGCGAAGACAGATCGATTACCGGAAAGTACATATGCCGGTCTTCGGAAAGCTGTTTAAGATCATTTATACGGCACGTTTTGCGAGAACCCTGAGCAGCCTGTATTCGAGCGGTATGCCGATCGCAACGGCACTTGGCATCGCCGGAAACACGATCGGAAACAGCTATGTCGAAGGCCAGTTTGAGCAGGTTGTGGCACTGGTGCGAAGCGGTATCCCGATGTCACAGGCACTGCGGGAGGTAGATGGATTACAGAAAAAACTTGCCAGCACGATTCTTGTCGGCGAAGAGAGCGGACGACTGGATGTCATGCTGGATTCCATCGCACTGTCTCTGGAAGCAGATGCCGAAGAAGCGACCAAACGCATGGTAACGCTGATGGAGCCGCTTTTAATTATGATGATGGCGGTGGTCGTCGGATTTATCATGATCGCAGTTATGCTGCCGATCTACGAATCTTACAGTGCGATTGAAAATTCATAGTTGCGAGTTACACTTATAATTAGGCAAAAGATGCCATACGAATTGCTGCACAATGGGATTTTATTATACAGAGGAGGAAAAGATGAGCGATACGGTCATTGTTTTGCAGGACGAATGTATCCTTACTGCGAGCGGAAAAGCGGGGAAGCTGCCGAAAATCGACAGGGTGAGCCGTATCCCGATCGAGCCGTTTGGCGATACATTTGAACAGTGGAAAGCTGCATTAAAAGAATATAATGAGGAATACCTGCCGAAATCTTTAAAGATTGTGTTGCCGGCATCTTATTCTTCCGCACGTATCACTCAGGTGCCTTATGCGGTGGGACGTCAGCTTTCGAAGATGGCGAAAAATGTCGTGGATGAGCACAAAGGCGAGGATATTGCGGACTACAGCGTGGTTCAGAGCGACAAAAAGCAGGGGGTCTGCCTGTGCTGCGGAAGTGCACAGAATGATGTCATTAAGCAGATTCTGGATTTCTGTACAGAGTTGAAGATCACGGTAAAAGAAATATCGATTCCGATGGAGGGCTATTTAAAGCTTCTGTCGCAGAGCAGGGTTTATAAGAATAAAACAGCGATTTTTCTGCTGTTTGAGGAGAACAGTGTTATCAGTGTTCTTTATAAAGAAGGTATGTGTCTTTACACGACAAGGAGCCGTATCTTCAGCGAACCGGGAACCTTAAATTTCGGTACTGAGATCGTGAGAAGCATTTCCGGTATGATGCAGTTCTATGCGACCACGAAATCAGAGACTCCGATCACCGATGTCTATTATACCGGCTGTCTGGAGGACGATTTCGAAGTCAGCATTGAGGGTATCAAAAATATGAACCTGAATGTCCGGAAAATGAAGATCGACATTCCATTTCAGGCAAAAGGCGATCCGCAGTTCTGGCTGTCCTGCATCGGCGGTATGATCGTCGATAAAAAGAAAAAAGAGATCAACCTGCTTCCGGCATGGAAAGAGGCCAATAAAGAAGAAGTCATAAAGAATGTGGATATTTTAAGTCATATCCTGGTTCCGCTGGCAACGCTCGGTGTCTGTATGGTGCTGTTTGCGGCGGTAACCGTCTGGAATCTGCATACGCAAGGGCAGATCAACGATGTTAATGACTGGATCAACGATGAGCAGGTGCAGGCGGCTTATCAGGAGGCGAATGCCATTCAGCAGAAGAGCGACAAGCTGGCGGAGGCACAGGATCAGGTGAGGCAGATGACGGCAAACCTCGATACTTACCCGGATCTGACAAAAAAAATGATCTCGACGATCGAGAATGCCAGCGGCCGTGATATGGAAGTGCATATCAAGACGATGGATGCCGATACCGGAAAGCTGACGTTTGATGCGGTCAGTCAGAAAGTTATTGATATACCGACTTATGTGCAGAAACTTCAGAAAACAGGATTATTTGCATCGTTGGATTACACCGGTTACACCTACCAGAGTCAAGAAAAAACATATTCTCTGGCACTGTCTTGCATTTTGAAATCCGATGAGACAGAGACAGAAATCGAGACGGGAGGTGCGGAAAATTGAAATTAGAGCTGGAGTTAAAGCCGGGCGACATCGTTCTTTTAAAGGTGCTGGCGTGCGTTCTGATCATTTTCTTCACATTTCGTTTTCTGATCCTTCCGGGGGTCGGGAAACACCAGGATCTCGATCTGGAGAAAACACAGGTGGAAGAGCAGCAGATGGAGATGCAGCAGATGATCGATTCCAGGCCATTTATCGAGGAAAAGATCATCAAACAGCAGTCGGAGCTGAAAGAGCTTTCCAAAGGTTATTACGACCTGATGGAAAATCAGCAGGTGGATGAGCTGGTCACAGGGATCATTTTAAAGCATAATCTGTTTCCGGTGAATTTAAGCATTTCCGAGACAACACCGGGCATCCCGATGTCTTATATTCTGGCTTCCGCCAAGGCATCTGAGACGCATGTGCTCACCGCCGAAGAGGAATTAAACGGTGAGACTGAGGTAGAAACGGACGGGGACGGCACCGATTCAGGTTTTTACGCTGCACCACAGTTTGACTATACAAACACTACCATGGTTTCGGTCACGGTCCAGGGAAGTGAGAGCGAGATCAAATCCTTTCTCGATGATCTGGCGAGAAATTATCCGGGGATTCAGGCACGTTCCTTTGAACTGAGCAATACGATCTATGTGAGTGAGAATTTAAAAAGCGTGCAGAGCATGAACTGCCGGTGTGATCTTGCCGTATATACCTGCGGAGAAATCGGAGGTGAATCGCTGATTGAAGACGAATCTTAGAATCGGTGAAATTCTTACTGAGAAGGGCTATGTCACAGAAAAGCAGATCAGTCAGGCATTAGCATATCAGAAAGAACATAGAGATAAACGAGTGGGACAGATCCTGATGGAGCTTGGATTTGTCACCGAGACGCAGGTACTGGAGGCACTGGCGAGCAGACTTCAGCTGCGGATCGTAGATGTGGCACAGCTGGTCATAAACATAGAAGCCGTTGCCATGATCGATAAAGGACTGGCAGAAAAGAACCTGATCCTGCCGGTCCATGTCAAAGACCACAATATGCAGATCGTGACGAACGACCCGCTGAATTATTTCGCACTGGAGGAAGTAAGACAGCAGAGTGGATGTCAGTTGGAAATCCTGCTGAGTGAGGAAGCACCGCTGAAACAGGCGATTTCCTATTATTTTGCCGAGGTCAGTGCCAGAAGAGCTGCCAAACAGGCAAACGTTGGATTCTCCACATCGAGTGCGATGGCTGAACTGGAGATCGAAAATCTGGACAACAGTGACGATGAGGCACCGATCATCAGGCTTTTGAACAGTCTGATCGAGCGTGCCATCAAGACGGGGGCGAGCGACGTTCATATTGAGCCGTTTGAAAAAGAGACCCGTGTGCGTATGCGTATCGACGGCGTGATCATGGAGTATGTAAATATCCAGCGAAACATCCATGCACCGCTGATCGCACGTATCAAGATCCTGTCAAACCTGGATATCGCCGAGAGGAGACTGCCGCAGGACGGACATTTCCGAGTGTCGCTGGACGATGGCCAGGTCAACATTCGAGTTTCTATTCTGCCGACTGTGTTCGGTGAAAAAGCCGTTATGCGAATCATGGCTTTCAACGGCAAACTGGAGCATGCGGACCATTTCGGTATGGATGAATACAGCTATAAACAGTTTGCACCGCTTCTGAATTATCCGAACGGAATCATTTATATCACAGGGCCGACCGGAAGCGGAAAATCTACGACACTGTACATGATCCTGGAATACCTGACCGGAAGAAACATTAATATTTCCACGATCGAAGACCCGGTGGAGAAGAACCTTCCGGGTATCAACCAGACACAGGTAAACCCGGTCGCAGGTCTGACGTTTGATGTGGGACTGAGGGCACTGATGCGACAGGACCCGGACGTTATCATGGTAGGTGAGACGCGAGACGGTGAGACAGCCGGAACCTCAGTCCGTGCGGCGATCACCGGTCATGTGGTATTAAGTACCTTACATACAAACGATGCCGTATCCAGTATCGTGCGACTCGAAGATATGGGTGTGGAGACCTATCTGGTGGCGAACTCCCTCGTCGGTCTGGTGGCACAGCGACTGCTGCGAAAAGTCTGCCCGAACTGTGCAAAAGAAGTGGAAACAACCGAGCAGGAGCGGCTTTTTCTGGGTGAAGACGTCAAGATCGTGCGAAAAGGCATGGGATGCTCCCACTGCAACAACACCGGCTACAAAGGCCGTATTGCCGTGCATGAGATCCTGGCAATCGACAACACCGTCCGCCGCATGATCGTCAATCACAATTCCGTGGAAGAGATTTCAGCCTATGCAAGAGAACATCAGCATATGCGAACCCTGAAAGAGAGCGGACTGATCCTGGTAAAAGAAGGAATGACAACACCGGAAGAACTGATGAAGATCAGTTATGAATAAAGACAAAAAGGAAGATACGATATGGCAGCAATAGAATTTAACAATCAGAAAATGGATGCGATCATCCGGGAAGCGAGAGCCTGCGGAGCGTCCGACATCCACATTTCCGAAGGGATGCAAACCAGATATCGCGTGCATGGCAGACTGGTGCAGGCACAGACACAGTACAGTGCAGACGAAACCGCAGAACTTCTGCAATCCATGATGAACGAAAAACAGAAAAAACATTTCGCAAACGGAAACGATGCCGACTTTGCAATCCGCACATCGGACGGATGCCGCCAGCGTGTCAATGTATTTCGCCAGCAGAAAAAAATAGCAGCCACGATCCGACTCTTAAATTCCACGATCCCGACGCTGGAAGAACTGAAAATGCCGACCATTTTATATAAAATGGCAATGGAGCCGCGTGGACTGATCCTCGTTACCGGACCGACCGGAAGCGGAAAATCAACCACCCTTGCAGCTATGATCGAGCATATGAACCAGAACAGCGACCGCCATATCATCACCATCGAAGATCCGATCGAGTACGTATATGAGAGTAAACAGTCCCTGATCCATCAAAGAGAAGTTGGCGAAGATATTACCGATTTTGCGTCTGCGATCCGCAGTGCCCTGCGAGAAGACCCGGATGTCATATTAGTAGGAGAGATGCGAGATTACGAGACGATTTCCACAGCACTGCTCGCTGCCGAGACCGGACATCTCGTACTTTCCACACTGCATACGACCGGAGCGACACAGACCATAGAGCGTATCGTAGATGCCTGCCCGACCGGGGGACAGAACCAGGTGCGTGCCCAGCTCGCCGGAACATTAAAAGGAATCGTCAGCCAGTGCCTGATCCCATGCGGCGGTGGAACAGCCCGCGTGGCAGCGACCGAACTTCTTGTCGGTACGGATGCCATCCTCAACCTCGTCCGCGAAGGAAAGGCACACCAGATCCCGGCAATGATGCAGACTGGAAGCAGCAGCGATATGCATACCCTGAATATGGATCTGTCCAGACTCGTGCGGCAGGGATTTATCACAAGAGACGATGCGATCGCTTATACCAACAATAAAGCGGAAGTGGGGCAGTATTTATAAAAAGATGACAACGAACCTCGCAGCAAGAATGCCGGAGGCATTCTTGAATATATTGATTTACTCACGTAACTCTTTGCGTATGCTTATTATCATAACGAGAAAGCACAGGCTGCCTCCGATAATATTTGAGATTGGTTCTGCAAGGAATACGCCGTCTGTTCCCATATGAAATGCATACGGGAGCAGATAAGTTATAGGAATAACGATGATTACTTTACGGAGTAGGGAGAAGAAGATCGCCTGTTTCTTTTTGTTTAAGGATTTAAATATAGTCTGTCCGATGTATTGCAGAAGCATGAAAATAAACGCTCCGAAATACAGTTTCATGGCAGGGACGGCATCTGCCAGCAGACTCTTATCAGAACTGAAAATGCTGATCAGAAATTCCGGTGCAAGAATGATCGCAAGCCATGCCAGCAGTGTATAAATGAGTGCCATGATTCCCATGGTAACAGCTGCCTGTTTTACACGTTTGTAACGATGAGCACCATAATTGTAGCTGATAATAGGAGAAGAACCTTCCGTGATTGCATAGATTGGTGTCTCAACCACCTGACGCACGCTGGAGATGATTGTCATGACAGAAATATAGAGCGTTCCGCCGGTGACAGAAAGTACGTGATTGCAGCAGATTGTTACCAGGCTGTTTGTCAGCTGCATGATAAATCCGGCAGTTCCGAGGCTGATGATATTTTTCGCATATTTTGAAGAGGCACGGATTTCTTCTCTGTGCAGCAGACGAACCTTGTATTCTGCCTTGCAAAGCAGAAAATGAAGTACGAAAGCAGCCGACAAAATCTGTGAGATGACGGTTGCGATTGCAGCACCCCGGATTCCCATGCCGAACGCAAAAATAAAGATCGGATCAAGGATCAGGTTGGCAACAGCACCGATCACCACCGAGATCATACCGGTGGTCGCATATCCCTGGGCGTTGATAAAAGGATTCATGCCGGTCGCGACCATGGACGGAAACGTTCCAAGCAGATAGATCATCAGATAAGGACAGGCATAGTCAAAATTCTCACGGCCGGCACCAAACAGCGTGAGAATGGGTTTTGCAAAGATCAAACCGGTCAGCATCAGAAGGATTGAGCAGAGCGTCAGCATGGAAAATGAAGTATGCATGATCTGACAGGCATTTTCGTGATCACCCTTTCCACGCTCGATCGAAAAGAGCGGTGCACCGCCGCTTCCGAACAGGTTGCTGAAAGCAGTGATGATCACAATGATCGGAAAACAGAGTCCGACCGCTCCAAGAGCCGTTGTGCCGATATCCGGGATACGTGCAATATAGATGCGATCCACGATATTATAAAGCAGACTCAGAATCTGAGCGACCAGCATGGGCAGAGCCGCTTTTAAGATATTGTCGGTGATTTTTCCATTTTCAAAATCAATTTGTTTCAAAGTAAACCGTCCTTTCTTCGTTGGTGTTTCTGGTAGTTAAGTATAACATGAATCAGGCGAAATGGAAATGCCAGGTGTTTTGCTAAAATGCTTTCTGACAAAGAATATTAGTACATGTGCAAATAAACGAATTTCCCGAAAGGCACTTAAGCGAAAGTTTTTTCTTTCCAGTGGGAAAAACATAAATAGTTTCTTATTATTTGTGTTGACTTTAATTATGCTTTTGAAATGTATTGAAATAATGAGAGCTGTATGTTAATATAATTTCAAAGCATATTTCTTAACATTCTTGGCATCCTGCCATCTATATTTTCTAAATTCACATTTCAGAAATTCATGCTTTTCAATCAAACAAATCAATTTAAAAAGCAGGAGTTTCAAACTGTGAAAAAGAAAGCATAGACCGTATGCTGTTTTCTGACCGCAAAAATTTATTATCTCTTTATAATGCAGTCAGCGGTTCTCATTATGATGATCCGGAAAAACTGGAAATCATCACACTGGAAAATGCCATTTATATGGGAATGAAAAATGATCTGGCTTTCATCATCGGTACAGACTTGTTTCTGTATGAACATCAGTCTACTTATAGTCCAAATATGCCATTGCGAGATTTATTCTATATTTCCAGTGAATATCAGAAATTGGTCGATCATAAATCGCTTTACTCTTCATGCCTGCTGAAAGTCCCGGCACCACAGTTTATCGTATTTTATAATGGAACTGAAAAAAAGAAAGATCATTGGGTAAACCATTTGTCGGAAGCTTTTGAAAATCTGTCCGGTGAACCAAAACTGGAGCTGGAAGTTCTGACCTTAAACATCAACGAAGGGCATAATGAAGAGCTGATGGAACAATGCCAGACTTTAAGAGAATATGCACAGTATGTAAATTGTGTCCGTAAATATGCGGAGGAATTGGAATTGAATGAAGCAGTCAAGCTGGCTGTTGATGAATGTATCCGTAATAACATTCTCTCCGAATTTCTTCGTGCAAATAAATCGGAGGTGATCTCGATGAGTATATTCGAATACG
>OGYH01001088.1_pt1 | contig 26692 bp, 21 predicted proteins | sample 1576511 | NCBI WGS metagenome assembly OGYH01 (sample SAMEA3541522, study PRJEB24748) | human gut metagenome | biome: human gut; feature: human-associated habitat; material: faeces | place: China | collected 2012
CCGCAGCCGCCGGAGCGGTGCTTAAGCCGTCAGGTGGGAATTGTGCGGTGTTGCCCTACAAATGCTTGCTGGGATTTCGTGGATATTCGTTATTTTCTCCCGCGCTGCAATTCGATCCAGGCTAGGTCTCCGCGCTCCAGGCCGTGGATCAAAACCTCGGCAGTGGCAATGTTGGTGGCAACGGGGATGGCGCGGGTATCGCACAGGCGCAGCAGGGTAACGGCGTTCGGCTCATTGGGCCGGGCGTTGACGGGGTCGCGGAAAAACAGAAGCATATCAATTTCGCCGCAGGCAATCATGGAGGAAATCTGCTCGGCACCGCCGCGTGCACCGGGATACAGGCAGCGAACCGGCAGCCCACAGGCATCGTGTACCACTTTGCCCGTCACGCCGGTGGCAACCAGTTCGTTCTGAGACAGAATACGCACATAGGCTGTGCAGAACTGGGCCAAAAGCTCTTTGCGGGAATCATGGGCAATCAATGCGATCCTCAAGGTGGGTGCCTCCTATAATTACAGTTATTTATATAATATCATAGAATAGATTGCTGAAAAATGCAAGCCACCTTTGATTAAACCACCCGCTAACCCCGAAAAAGCGTGCAGTGTTACCAAAAAACTTTACACGATTTTGGCAAAACCGCTTTGTGCGAATGTGCTATAATATGTACAATAAATACATAACCTGTAAGGCACCAAAAGCGCCGCACAGGCAAAGGAGGAAAAACGCTATGAAAAAATCCGCACAGACCGTCATTCGGGAAGGCGCCTGCTATACTATCGCTGCCGCCAATGGCCGCGTGCTGGAAGTTGCCGATTTCAACACCGAGAACGGCGCATCCATCCGCCTGTGGAGCTATGAGGGTCAGCCCTGGCAGCAATGGATTTTTGAGGAAGCCGCCGAAGGCCAGTACCGCATCAAAAACCGCTTTACCGGCAAGGTGATGGACCTGGCCATGAGTGGTGTTGTGAACGGAACCTGGGTGCACCAGTGGGAGAAAACCACCGGCAAGGGCCAGCGGTGGGAGATTGTTCCCGCCGATGGCGGCAAGGCCAAGATCCGCAATGTGCTGGCTGATAAGGTCATTGACCTGGTAGGCATGCGGGTCGATAACGGTACCCAGGCCCAGATCTGGCAGGATGTGTTTGGCGAAAACCAGCTGTGGAGCATCCAGCCCGTGCCGGATAAGCTGCTGCAAAAGGATATGCCAAAGCCGGAACCCAAGAAAACGGCCCCCAAGTCCACCCGCACCCAGACCGGCACCGGCCGCGCCAAAAAGACCGGCGGCAAAGGCGGACGCCGCGCAGCCAAGTAAAGCAGAGAAAACCGAATAAATAAAATTGAAACAGCCCGCTCATCCGGTAACAAACGGATGGACGGGCTGTTGCGGTTACATTTTGAAAGCCAAACTTTACTGGCGGATCATGCGGTAGCCAACGCCGATGTGGGTCTGGATATAGCGGGGGTGGCTGGGGTCTTCCTCAATTTTTTTGCGCAGCGTTGCCATAAATACACGCAGGGACGGCGTATCCGATGCGGCTGGGCTGCCCCAGACTTCGTTCAGCAGATAGTTGTGGGTCAGCACTTTGCCGGTGTTCTTGGCCAGCACGCAGATCAGCTTGTACTCAATGGGGGTCAGGTGAATCTCCGTTCCGCCGCGGTACACACAGCCTGCGGCATAGTCAATGCGCAGTTCTCCGTTCTCGTATATGCTGGCCTGGTCACCTGCGCGGGAAGTATCATACCGCACACGGCGCAGCGCCACGCGCAGCCGGGCCAAAAGCTCCTCTACGCTGAACGGCTTGGTCAGGTAATCATCTGCACCGGCATCCAGGGCGGATACTTTGTCGGTATCATCACTGCGAGCCGAAACCACCAGAATGGGCACGTTGCTCCACCCGCGAATCTTGCGGATCACATCAATACCGTCCATATCCGGCAGGCCAAGGTCCAGCAAAATTACATCCGGCCGTGCCGAAGCAGCTTCCAACAGGGCACCGGCTCCGTTCTGTACACGGTGGTACTGATAATTGCGGGTTTCCAGTGTGGTGGAGATCAGCCGTGCAACAGCCGGGTCATCCTCCACCACAAGGATCAGCGGTTTATTCATACAGGGTCACCTCAGTTCGCGGGAGTGTAAAACGGAAACAGGCACCGTGCGGTGCAGCGTTCTGTACATCGATCACACCGCCATGGGCGGCAACAATGGAACGGCACAAGGCCAGCCCAAGACCCAGCCCGCGGCGGCCATCGCTGCGGGTTTTGCCAAGGGTATAAAACATATCAAACAGCTTGTCCCGGCTTTCTTCCGGAATGCCGGGGCCGTCATCCGTTACGCAGATGCGAACAAATTTACCCTCCGGCGCGGCGAAAAGCTCGATGCGGGAATGTTCGGGGGTATATTTGATGGCGTTGTTGATGAGGTTCACCAGCACCTGCTCGATCAGCTGGGCGTCCATATCGGCCATCAGCAGGTCATCCGCCACGTTGGTCACAATGGTGTGGCGGGCGGCGTCATGGTCTAAATGAGCCAGTACATCGTCAAAAATGTCTTGAATCAGCTCCGGCTGAATGTGCAGGTTTACCTGGCCGTTCTCCATCCGGGTGATGGAAAGCAGATTTTCCACCAGATGGTTCAGCCAGTTGGCGTCCTCATAAATTGCGGCAGAAAGCTCCCGGCGCTTTTCCTCGGTCAGCAGGGGATTTTTCTCGGTCAAAATCAGCGCGTTGCCGGAAATGCTTGTCAGCGGGGTGCGCAGGTCATGGCTGATGCTGCGCAGCAGGTTGGCGCGCAGCTGTTCCTGGCGGGCGGCTTCCTCAATTTCGCGCCGGGCGCGGTTGGAGGCTTCTTTTTCCAGCGCCAGGGAACACACATCCAGGATGGATAATGCCAGATTGTGCTCATAGGTGCTGAATTCATGCAGCGCCGGGCAACTGCGGTAATCCGTCTGGCTGGGCGGGGGCAGAATCAGGGTTCCCGGTGCAATGTGCTCCGGTGCGGGGGCAAAGCAGACCGGGCGCTCCAACAACTTGCCCAGCTGGGTGGCCGTTATCCGCAGAATGGTGTCAGGGTCCTCGGCCCCCAACAGGCTGCGGCTGGCTTCCAGCAGCACCTGCGAAGCATAGGCTTTGCGCTCGCTTTGGGCGGCCTGTACCTTGATACGCCCCGTCAGCGAGGAGCAGAGCAGCGAAACGCAGAGCATGACCACTGCCGTTACCATGTCGTCTGACCGGATGTGGAACTGCATAAAGGGGTCAATGAACATATAGTTGACCAGCATCACCGAGAGCAGCGAAGCCACAACGCCGTACACCAACCCCGATGTAAAGACGTTGATATACATGACGCCCAGGATATAGGTCAGGATATAGTTGGAAGAAACAAAATCCAGCCGGAAAAATACCCAGCTTGTCAGCGTACACAGCGCAAGGACCAATGCGGTCAGGGCGAAGTCCCGCAGCCAAAGCAGGGCAGGTTCGCGTTGCGGCATGGGTGCAGGCTCCTTTCCACTACAGGGCAGGGAATGCGGCAAGGCGGCCCAGCACTGTATTTATCCTATTATAACATATTGCCGAACTCTTTGATACAAACGGAATAATCTTTATATAAATTTAATGTAGGCCTACCCTATCCGCGGCAGCCCCGGCACTTTTTTGCACGCTGGGCGGGGCATTGGTTGAAATCAGGCCGCAAATCGGTTATACTATTTTGTAATAATTGGATTGTTCTGCCCTGCGGGCGGTATTGCCACATAAAAAGGAGTGTTTTTACAATGTCCCATACCGTTATGGTGACCGGTGCCGATGGCTTTATCGGCAGCCATCTGGCCGAAGAGCTGGTAAAAAGCGGCGAGAAAGTGCGTGCTTTCTGCCTGTATAACTCGTTTGGTTCCCTGGGCTGGATCGATACCCTGCCCCCGGAAATCCGCAATGAAATGGATATCTTTATGGGCGATGTGCGTGACCCCAACGGCGTGCGTACTGCCATGCGCGGGCAGGAACGCGTGTTCCATCTGGCGGCCCTGATTGCCATTCCGTTCAGCTACCACAGCCCGGACAGCTATGTGGATACCAACATCAAGGGCACCCTGAACGTGCTGAACGCCGCCCGTGAGCTGGGCACCCAGCGCGTGATGGTTACTTCCACCAGCGAAGTATACGGCACCGCCCAGTATGTGCCCATTGACGAGCATCACCCGTTCCAGGGCCAGAGCCCCTACTCTGCCACCAAGATCGGCGCGGACCGCCTGGCTGAAAGCTTTTACCGCAGCTTTGACCTGCCGGTTTCCATTGTGCGTCCCTTCAACACCTATGGCCCGCGCCAGAGCGGCCGCGCCATCATCCCCACCATCATCACCCAGCTGCTGGCCGGCCAGCAGGAGATCAAGCTAGGCAGCCTGACCCCCACCCGCGACTTTAACTATGTTAAGGACACCGCCCACGGCTTTATGGCCATTGCGGACTGCGATGCCGCCATTGGCCAGGAAATCAACATTGCCACCGGCGTGGAACATTCCATCGGCGATTTGGCCAATGAGCTGATTGCCCAGATCAACCCCAGCGCCAGGATCGTCTGCGAAGCCGAGCGCCTGCGCCCCGAAAAGAGCGAGGTCAACCGCCTGCTGGGCGATGCCACCAAGCTGCGCACCCTGACCGATTGGAAACCGCAGTATACCTTTGAACAGGGCCTTGCCGAAACCATTGAGTTCCTGCGCGGCAATCTGGACCAGTACAAGGTCGGCCAGTACATTCTGTAAGGCCGGTTGTAAGGGAGTTTTATGCCAATAAAATTACAAAAGCTGCCCGCCGCTGTGCGGTGGGGGCTGGCTGTGCTGTGCGCCGCCGTGTGCGGCGTGCTGTGGGCCTATTACTGGCGGGTGTTCTTTGGGCTGGATAACCGTGTGTCCCCCCTGGTGGTTACACTAGGGTGTGCGGCCTTTCTGGAAGTATGTCTGCTGGCCGGGTATTGTGTGCGGCGGTTTGCAAAAGAATTTGCGGCAAAAGGGGCCGTGTGCATCTTTTTGTGCGGGTTGCTGTTTGCATTTGCCAACCCGCCGCTGCAAACGCCGGACGAAGCCGACCATTACCTGCGCACCTATGCCATCTCCACCGGGCACTTTGATTTTGATGCTTCCCGCACCTACCCGGACGATGTGGCCTACCTGCTGGAAGCGTTCCCCGGTGCATGGGTGAATGCGCATACCTCGGCCGGTGTGGGCACCGACCCCGATACCGGGGCGGAAAAAGCCTATAACACCGCGGGCTATGCCCTGAAGCAATACGGCAAGGAAGGCGCAGTGCAGAGCATGGCGGATAGCTTTGCCCTGTACCTGGCGCACGATGTGCGGGATTCTGTGCCGGACCCGGTCAGCGAGCCGGTCAGCTTTCTGGTCATTCCATTCCTGCCGGGTGCGGTTGGTATGGCGCTGGCACGCCTGCTGGGCTTTGGCGCGTTGGGCTGCCTGTATGGCGGGCGCATCGTCAACCTGCTGGCCTACACGCTGTTGTGCGCGTTGGCGCTGGCCAAAGCGGAGCGTTACCGCCCGGCCTTTGCGGCCATTATGCTGCTGCCGATGTCGCTTTTTATGGGGGCATCACTGAGCTATGATGCAACCCTGCTGGGCTGCTATTACCTGATGCTTGCCCTGCTGACCCGCAAGGAGTGGAACACCCAAACGGCAGGCATTTACACCGCCGCCTGCATCTTTGTCAATATCGCTAAACCGTACCTGAACCTTTTGTGGGTGCTGCCTATCTTTTTGGTGGCAAAGCGGGAATGGCACGCCAAGGGACGCCGCCCGCTGTGGGCGCTGGGCGGCTTTGGCGGTGCTATGGCCGTTACCCTGCTGACGGAATGGTACGGCACGGCGTTCCGCTATAACTATCCCATCATTGAGCGCCAGGGCGGCAGCACGGTAAACGGCGGTGAACAGCTGGCCTTTGTGCTGCGCAACCCTCTGCGGACCATTGCTGCGTTCTGGGGGACCCTGGGAGAGAATGATTTCTTTATTGGGCAGCTCGGCCTGTTCGGCTGGAAGGACCTGCCCATCAGCTTTTTGAACCTGACCGGCCCGCTGGTGCTGCTGTTGGCCGCCCTGCTGGCTGCTGCGCAGCCAAAACGCGCCGATGCGTTCCCCACCCGCCGCCGCGTGGGTGGGGCGGCGCTGCTGGCGCTGGTGTACGCCGCCGGTGCCATGGCAGCCATGTATATCACCTATACCCCGGTGGGCATGGTGCGCATTGTGGGGCTGCAGGCGCGGTATTTCCTCTGCGTCTGGCTGGCATTGCTGCCCGCCCTGGCCGTACTGCTGCGCAAAACCATCCGCCCCGCCATCACGGAAGAAAAGGCCGAAGCGGCCATCACCCCGCTGTGCGCCTGCTATGCCGTTTTTGGCGCTGTGCTGCTCTTCCAGCACTACTTTGTGGGGCCGGTGTACGTCGTATACGCGTGAGCTGGCTTACGCGTATATGAGAGAATAGTTAAGGCAACACCGCACAATTCCCGCCTGATGGCTTAAGCACCGCTCCGGCGGCTGCGGCACGGCATCTGCGTTGCCAAAATGCTCGATAATGTCGGGTTGCGGTACCCGCATCGTGCTTCGGGGGCAAAAGCCCCTCGCACTCTGCGACCGCTGCCCCTGCTTCGGTTCGCTGTTTCCGCCACTGGCGGCGCTCACCTTTGCAGCATCCAGTATTATCTGCGCTTTTGGCTTGGCATCTGCCGCACCTCGCTCGCTGTATCGGCACTTAGAATTATGCGATATTGCCTTAAAAGAATAAAGAATAATGGCGGTGTGCCTGCGGCACGATCAAATCTGCGGTTTTTCGCGGCTTTTGCGTGATAGTCTGCGAATATAGAATCAGCCTTTATATGCTACCTTGCCCCAAATTTCTGAGCCGCCCACCGGGCGGCAATCCACCGCTAATGATTCATTGCTAATTGCTAATTACTAATTTAATTCTAATTCCGGGAGGTGCTGTACCGTGCAGATTGTATTCGGCCTGCTGTTTTTGTTGTTCTTCTCCGCATGCTGTCTGTGCGTGGCGGCATGTACCCGGTTCGATGCCGCCCTGCTGCCGCTGCCCGCCTTGTGCGGGTCGGTCGTGGTGCTGTATCTGCTTTCCCTGCTGGGGCTTTTGCAGTTCGGCCATTTTATCATCATGGCGGTCTGGCTGGCCGGCGGGGTCTACTTTGGGGTGCGTGCCGGGTGGCGGGCTATCCGGCGGGCGCTGTTCAGCCCCGGCTTTTTGCTTTTTGTGGGCGGCAGCTGCTTTTTGTGGGTGCTGTTTGCTTTGCAGCAGCCCATGTTTACCCAGTGGGATGAATTTACCGCCTGGGGCCTGGCCCCCAAGATGGTGGCGGAGCGCGCTGCGCTGTATGTGGCGGATCCCATCAACCTGACGGCGAGCTTTACCTACCCGGCAACCAGCCTGGTTTCCTATCTCTTCCAGCGCGTACCGGGCCAGTTTTATGAATGGCAGTGCCTGGCCGGGCTGGATATTTTGTTCCTGGCCTGCATTGCCCCGGCGGCAGCCATGCCGCGCAAAAACTGGGCGGGTGCTGTGTTGGTGTTTGCTGCGGGCTTTCTTCTGCCGTTCTTTTTCAGCGTGGTTCCGGCGGGCACCCCATCCACCATTTACGCCAACGCCATGGCGGACACCCCCCTGGCGCTGCTGTTTGGCGGAACCCTGTGCCTGTATGCCGCGGCGGGCGGGCGCAAAACCGGCTTTTTTGCCTGTGCCATGCCACTTGCCGTGCTGACCATGACCAAAGATATCGGTTTTGCCTATGCCTTGATCGTTACGTTCCTGATCGGGCTGGATCAGCTGTTCGGTACGCCGCACCCGGATACAAAGCCGGCCCGCATTTTCGGCGTATCGCTGGCAAAATGCAGTATTCTGGCGGCGGTGGTGCTGGCGGTGTTTATCAGCTGGAACCGCTATACCGCCGCCGTGACCCCAACCGAAACCACTGGGGCCAGCGTGGGCAGCGCGGGCCTGAGCTATGGTGCTGTGCTGACCGGCGGCATCAAGCAGCTGCTGGGCATTGGGCGCGAAGAACGCTTTGCCCAGATCATGCAGAGCATGGGCCAGGCATTTTCGTACCGCCGCGTCTGTTTGGTGGGCGCGCCCATCATGGCCGTCAGCTGCATTCTGCTGCTGTTCACGGCGGCCTTTGTGGCAGCGCCTGCCGGTGCCGCACGCCGCCGCACCGTGGTTGGCTTTGTGGGCGGGGCGTTCTGCTTTGCCGCGCTGTATCTCTTCCACCTGATTTTGTACTTCTACAATTTCTCCGAGGCCGAAGGCTCCGCCTTGAAGGACTATGAGCGTTATATCGCGCCCTACCTGCAGGGGTGGATGCTGTACGGCTTCTGTGTGCTGGGCTTTGCGGTGGGGCAGGGCAGCGGCGCGGCGCAGCGGCTGGGCCGTGCGGCGCTGGGGCTGGCCGCTGCGGCAGTGTTGGGTATTTTTGCCTGGCGCGGTGTGCCCGCAGCCGGGTTCTGGACCAACGCCGACAGCCTGTACACCCTGCGCCGCGATGTAAAGAACCGCGCTGAAGCAATGAACACCGTGCTGGACTGGCCGGACCGCGTGCTGGTCATCAGTCAGGGCGACGATGCCACCCGCTGGTACTACTACAAGTATGAGCTGACCGCCAAGGTGGTCAACGGCTATGGCGGTACCTGGTGGGGCAACGATGATTATTCCAGCCGGTGGGACTCCGACTTTATGAACCTGGTGGAAAGCCTGAACTGGACCTTGTATGACTTTGAGGCGGTCTGCACCGCAGACTCTCTGACCGCCTATATGGAAGAAAAGCAGATCGACTACCTGCTGATCGACCGCGCGGACGACTATCTGGAGCGGGAGTTCAGCAGCCGGTTCGAAGGCGGGCTGAAAGCTAATATGCCCGCAACCCTCTACCGGTTTGAAGGCCGCAGCAAGCCGATCGCCTTTACCCCGGTGGCTGTGGCAGAAAGTGGGGTGGTACAATGAAAGATAAACGCCCAACCAAGCGTTTCGCCGCCCCCGCCCGTGCGGGCCGCCCGCTGCGCCCCCAGCAGCTGCTGATATTGGCATATGCCGCCGCTGTTATTGTGTGGCTGGTGTACGTGCTGGTGGGCAGCGCTGTGATGCTGAACCATAAAGCAGACGGCACTATGGTGACCCGCACCCTGACGGCGGATGACCTGGAATTTGAAAGCTTTGTCAATTATGATGACGATGAATGGCATACCGCGCCGGTGGATGAACCCGGCTGGTATCTTTCCACCGACAACGACCCGCACATCATCTGGCGGGGCGAAGCCTGGCTGGAAACGGTGGAGCTGGACGCCGTGCACTATCTGCCGCCCGGCAGCGTGGCATTGTATTACCTGAGCCCCGGCCAGACCGAGTACAGCGAGACCCAGAAAGTTTTTGCCCGCGTGAGCGGCGAAAACCAGTATACCTTTGACCTGGGCGGCCTTACCGTGACCGGGCTGCGCATTGACCCGGACAGTGTGGGCGGCGTGCCTACCCGGCTGGACGGCGTGGTGCTCAACCCGGTGCAGCCGTGGTACCTGCGCTTTGTGCCAAACGGCGGCCAATGGCTGCTGCTGTTGTTTGCCCCGGCTGTGGGGGCTGTGTTTGCCTGCCTTGCCGTTGATGTTTTCCGCAAAAAGTAAAAAAGAGCCCTGTGGGGCGGTGCGCCCATGGCTTGGGGGCACACCCGCAGGGCTTTTATGTTGTATAAAATGGTGATTCTATGGAGCTGCTTTGCATCTTTGCCGCGCTGGCGGTGCTGTTTTTGTTCTGCGCGTTCCTAACGCTCAAATGTAACCTGCATGCTGCGCTGGCCCCGCTGACCGCGCTGGGCATTGCCGTTGCCTGGCTGACGGCTGCAGGCATGGCAAACCTGCTGCTGCCCGGCACTGTGCTGCTGTGGGCGGTGTTTGCGGGCAGCGGCGTGTGGGCGCTGGTGCCCCACAAAGGCCAGCGTCCGGCCTACCGCCGCCTGGTTACACCGGGGGCGGTGCTGTTCTGGGGCATGGCGCTGGCATTTGCGGTGTACTTTTTCATCCGCCAGCCGCTGGCAACCAAGTATGATGAACTCAGCCTGTGGGCTACCGCCGTAAAGGTGACCAAGGCGGATAACCGCCTGTATGCCCTGGCTACCCTTGGAACCCCCTGGCCCCAGACCCAGAACCCCGGCCTGCCGCTGCTCTCCTACTTCTTCCAGTTTTTGGGCCATTATGCAGACTGGAAGATCTATGTGGCGTATGATGTGCTGGCCGCCGCCGTGTTTGCCGCGGTGCTGGGCGGGCTGAACTTCCGCCAGTACCGCATTGCGGTGCCGCTGGCAGCAATCTGCTGGTTTGCCCCCTGGTTTTTGACGGTGTATAACCATACGATCTATCTGGATACCACTTATATGACCGCCTATGGCGATGTGCCCGCGGGCCTTGCACTGGGCGGCGCTGTGGCGCTGTGGCTGGCGCTGCGCAAAACCGGCGGCCCCAAGTGGGCCGTACTGCCGGTACTGGCGCTGGCGGCCAACATCAAGGCCAACACCTTTGTGCTGTCCCTGGTGGCGGCGGGGCTGATGGCTGTGGATGCCTGGCTGTTTGCGGAGCACCCCTTCAAAAAGGGCCTTGCCCGCCGCACCGGCTTTGCCATTGCCTGCTTTGCCGCGCCCATGCTGATCTATTATTTCTGGAACATCCGCTATGTGGGCATTCTGGTTGCCAAAAGTGCCAGCGAGGGCGGCACCGGCGAAACCAGCGCCCCCTTGTCCGCTGTGGTCATCAACGGCATCAAGATTTTGCTGGGCCAGTCGGTGGAGGGCTTTTACGCCGAGCGCCAGAGCCAGTTTACCCAAGCCATGGCCGATATGGGCCACCAGTTCTGGACTTCGGATGGTCGGCTGAGTATGATCGGCCAGGGCTGCAATGTTGTGGTGCTGATTCTGCTGGTGTTCTTGGTGGCGGCCATCTGCGCCAGAGGCCGCCAGCTCAAGCTGCGCATTGGCTGCATCGGGGTGCTGTCCCTTGCATGCTTTGTGGGGTATAACCTCATGCTGGCGCTCAGCTATGGTTTTATTTTCAAGCCGGATCAGGCCGTGGGGCTGGTGGATTATAACCGCTATATCTATACTTACTATATCGGCTGGTTCTTTATGGCGCTGGCCTGCTGGAGCACCGCCCTGCAAACCGCGGATGGCGAACAGAAAGCCCCGGCCCGCCGCTGGATTGCCCTGGCGGGCCAGGCCGGTGTTCTGCTGATGGCCGCCGCCATGCTGGTGCGGGTGAACGGCATGATCCTGCCGCAGCTTTCGGTGCTGGGCTTCTCGGATGGCGAATTCGCCGACCGCAAGACCGCCCGCGCCGAAGCTGACTGGCTGTGCAGCGATTACCTGAACGAAAACGACCGCGTGTTTTTTGTCAGCCAGGGGGATAACGGCGAACACTGGTTCTCTGCCGTGTTTGATTTTTACCCCGTCCTGGTGGATTACTCCGGCGTGGGGGCCACGCAGGAGGGCGGCGGCGGAACCTTCGGCCTGCCGGAGCTGGAACCGCAGGAGGAGGGCGTGAAGCAGCGCTACTACCACCCCTACACCGCTGAACGCCTGGATGAAACCGTGCGTGCCAACGGCTGTACGGTGCTTTACCTGCAAAAGATCGACGATATCTTTGTGCAGAGCTATCAGAACCTGTTTAGCGACCACCTGGCCGCTGCGCAGGCGGGGCAGACCCTGCTCTACCGCGTAACGGATGCCGGGTATGAGCCGGTCACAATGCAGATGAGCAAGGAGGCGGCCCAATGAAAGAGATGACATGGAAAAGCCGCCTGAACCGACTGTTTGCCCATCGCTTTGCCTTGCCGGTGCTGTGCTGGTGCGCGGCGCTGGTGTTCTGGCTGGTGCAGGGTGCGGTGGCCTTTGCGGGGGACAGCTCCGCCAAGGCAAAAGGCACCCTGACGGAAACCTCGATCCCCATTGAAAGCTGGCAGCTGGCCGAGCTGACCTGGGGGGAGCCGGGGGAGAACAGCGCACCCCATGGCCAGCTGATTACCACAGGCGGCGACCCGCAGATGATTTTGGAGGATGTATCCGGCCGCGTGGTGCGTACCGTGAGCTACAACGTGGAGTTTGACGGCGATTCCCGCGAAATGTGCCTGTATTACACCACAAAAACGGGGGAGCCCTACAGCCAGGACCGCCGCGTCTTCCCCAAAGTGCTGGCAGACGGCACCTATGTGTACACCCTGCCGCGCACCCAGATCGTGGCACTGCGGCTGGATCCCTGCAGCCCCGATGAAAACAAGACCGTGGGCCTGACCTTTACTCCGCAAAGCATTACCCTGAACGCCGCCAGCACCCTGCCCGGCGGGGCAGATTACTTTATCCCCACCTGGTACCAGCTGTTCGGCCTGATCGTGTACCCCGCCCTTGCCGCCGCCGCATTGGATTGGCTGTGGGCCGTGGGCAGACAGCTTGCCAAAAAGAAACAATAACCCGACAATAGCCTGATACAACAAAGCACCGTGCCGCAAGCAGGAGAACCCCCTGCATGGCGGCACGGTGTTTGTTGTTGGTATGGGTGAAATCAGCAAAAAGCATCCCCCAGCCGAGAGCGAATGTATTCCAGGAACGCGGCAGATGCTGGGGCATATTGCCATCGGATGGTGCTGTCCTGGGCATTGTTCCCGGCCATGGTGGCCACCGGCACCGACAGGATCTTCGCCAACCTATTCTGGATGGGGGTGATGATCTGGAGAAAATGAAAAGCGGGCTAAGCAGCCAAAAAGGAATCACAATGTTGAGGCAACACCGCACAATTCCCGCCTTGCGGCTTAAGCACCGCTCCGGCAGCTGCGGCACGGCATCTGCGTTGCCAAAATGCTCGATAAGACATCCAGTATTATCTGCGCTTTTGGCTTGGCATCTGCCGCACCTCGCTCGCCGTATCGGCACTTAGAATTATGCGGTATTGCCTTGAGAATCTTGAATGACACAACAAAAAAGCACCGGACAAAAATTTGTCTGGTGCTTTTTGGTGCGCCCGCGGGAATTCGAATCCCGGACACCCTGATTAAAAGTCAGGTGCTCTACCAACTGAGCTACGGGCACAAATACTCAATTTGCCTGTTACAGCTTAAATATTGTAACAGGTATGGGAGAAAAAGTCAAGCTTTTTGCCGCATTTTCAGCCAGAAAATCTGCCGCAGGGCAGCTGGTGCAGGAACCTGAAGCATAAACGCATTGCAAAACAGAATAAATATATTGAAAAACGATAAAAACATATTGCAAAACGATGCGATATATGCTATGATAACAGCATCGGATATACCATAAAACATCAGGGGGAATGACCAATGCGTCAATTACCAGAAAACTTTTTTGGCTGGAACGACCACAAAAGCATTATGCTGACCAAGTTCGCCACCCTGGCGGCGGCCATGGGGTGCGTGGTGATGGTGCTGTGCGGGCCGCGCATCGTCAGCTGGGTTTTGGCGGTGCACGCGCTGCAGCTGGTGCATGGGCCAAAGCTGGGGTATTTTTTGCTGGGGCTGGGCTATTGCAGCGCCGCGCTGGCCCTGTGGATGCTGTATAACCTGTACATGTTTTTGGCGCGCATTGAAAAAGAAGAGGTGTTTACCCCTGCCAACGTGTTGGCCCTGCGGCGCATCAGCTGGTGCTGCACCTGGGCTGCAGCGCTCTGCCTGCCGGTGGGTGCTGTGCTGGGGCTGCCGTTCATCTTTGCCATTGGCGTTGCGGCGGCGTTTATGGCGCTGATCGTGCGGGTCATCAAAAATGCGTTTGCCCAGGCCGTTAAGATGAAAGACGAACTGGACTATACCGTGTAAGGGGGCGCAGAAGATGCCAATTATCGTCAACCTGGATGTGATGATGGCAAAGCGCCACATGGGGGCGGGGGAGCTGGCTGAAACCATCGGCATTACCCCGGCCAACCTTTCCATCCTGAAAAACAACAAAGCAAAAGCGGTGCGGTTTTCCACCCTGGAAGCCCTGTGCAAAGCGCTGGACTGCCAGCCCGCTGACCTGTTGGAATACCGCCCGGACGAAACGTAAAGAAACGACCTTGATATAAGGAGACAACCCAATGAAATTTGATAAAAAAGAGGCTGCAGGCCAGCCCCTTCCATTTTCTGCACCCAAAAATCCGCAGTGGGTCATGCTGGCCGCCCTGCTGCTGAGCTATGCGGCGGGCTATGAATATGTTGACCGCTGCCTGGGTTTTGGGGTGACGAGCGAGTACTCCGCCTGGCGCGCCGGAGTGCTGGTGTTTGTGGCGCTGTATACCGTAGTGGTGGAGCTCGCCGCCTGGGCGGGGGACCGCAAACCCAGCCGGACCGCCGCGGCCTGGTGGTGCTGCTGGCTGGTGCAAAGCCTGGCCATGGCGGGGTGGAGCCTGCACACGGACGACCTTGGCTTCTGGCAGGTCGTGGCGTGGCACTGCACGGCTATTTATTATGTGCTGGCCCGCAATGATTTACTGGCGGCTGGCCGCACCAGCTGCCTTGTGCTGCTGGATGGCGTGGCGGGCATGTTTGCCATCCCATTCGGCAACTTTTTGCTGCGTACCCAGCTGCTGTGGCAGGCACTGCACCGCTGGTGGGCCAATCATGCGGGACGCAAAGGCCGCACGCTGGAAACCGCCGTCAGTATAACTGCTGCCCTGCTGCTGGGCGGTGCGGCCTGCGCCACGCTGGCTGGGGCGGATGATAACTTTGCCCGGCTGTGGGGGCATCTTGGCAGCTGGCTGGGGCAGCTGTTCGGGCAGGATGCCCTGCTGGCAAATCTGCTGATCTTTGCGCTCTCCCTGCCTGTTGGTGCCTGGTTGTTTGGTCTGGCGGGCGGCAGCGCCCGGCGCAAGGCGCCGCCTGTTGCGGCGGAACAGTTTTACGGCAAACTGGCAGCCCTGCCGCGCCTGCCCCAGCTGATGGGAGTGTTAGTCATGGCGGTGCTGTGTGGTGTGTATACGTTGTTTTTTGCCGTGCAGGCGGCGGAATTCGCCGCTGCCCTTGGGGCACCGCTGCCCCTGACCGCGCCGGATGCCGCCGCGTTTGCGGTGAACGGTTTTTGGGAGTTTTGCCGCATTCTGGCGCTGGACCTTACTGTGCTGGCGGCACTGCACTTTTTGGGGGCGCAGCCGGTTACCCAAAAGGGCTTATCCCGCGTGTTGGCCGTGGCGCTGTGCGGGTTCGGTGCCGGGTTTGCGATGCTGGCTGCGGCCAAGCTGGCGGTGTATATCAATCTGTACGGCCCAACGGTGCGGCGCATTTGGGCTGCGTGGGTGCTGGGAGCATTGTTACTGGCCAGTGTTCTGGCTGCGGTGCGGTTGTTCTGCGGCATCCCGGCGGCGCGCATGGCCTTTGTGGCGGCGGCGTTTAGCTTCAGCCTGCTGTGCTGCCTGCCTCTGGAGCACTTCTGTGTGGATGCTCAGCTGGCCCGCCCCGATTGCGATTGGCAGCTTTTGCAGCGCTATACCTGGCAGAGCAGCGAGCTGGACGAGTATATCACCCAACAGGCAGGGGAAAACGCGAACTTGTCGGGGCGCGGCCCCTCCATCTTGCGCTGTACGCAAGACCGTTCTGTCGCTTGCACACCCCACTGGGGTGTGCATTGTTGAACTTCATTCAACAAACGCGAATTTACCCAAGGGAGTGTGATTGCATGAAAAAAATAAACATCATTATAAACATCTTTATTGCAGTTTTTATTGGTGTATTTATTGGACACGGGGTTTATACTGTTTGGGACTTCAAAACTCATCCCGAATTATACGTTGTGCAATCAGCACCGTGGTATACAAGCATCTTGATATATGGTGTATTGACCATTATTTTGTTACTGATTTGCATTGTGATAAAAGTGATCATCAATCATAAATCTAAACAGAAGTGAGAAATATATGATTACAGTATCGGGAAGTTGACAAAGCTACAAATCCTAAGTTGATCTGAATAAGAAGTCGTAGTATAATAGTCTCAATAAGTAGTCGGAATGTGTTCAAACTTAGAAAGGAGTGACATTAATGTTTAATATGTCTAAAAAAGCTTTTTGGGTACCATATAACGAAGGAGACATCTATCCTACTGTTGTTAAAGCGCACCAAGCAATTTCCAAGTATTGTGATGAGAATGGCGACTCATACACTTTTACAGGTGATGACGAAGTTGTAATAAACGGCAAACTCTATGAAATATATAGGGGTTATGAATCTGGAAGCCGTGGTAATTACGGAATTAAGTGCAGAGAAAAGTGAACTTGTCGGGCCCTTGTTGTATATCTCATTATGGCATATACAGCGAAACCCCAGAACGGTCAAGACCGTTCCCTACAGCTTATTTTATGTTGCGGTGCAAACATACAAATGATCTGTAGGGCGGGATGCCCTCATCCCGCCGCGGAGAAGCCTTGCTGATTGCGTCAAACCTTGCGAATTTGTTCAAATTTTGTTTACAATTTGTCCAAGAATAGCCGGTCGAAACTGCGTGAAATTTATCCGCATCACCAAAAATGAGTTAAGCGCTTTGTACAGTATTGACAAATGTGTGCCAAAAGGTTTATTGTAATAGCAATTCATCAGCCAAATGCAATGAACAGGAAATGACCTATCCGTATCACCGCTTACAGAAAGCCGTTGGTTGTGCAAGACGGCAGCAAGGCGCGGTCTGGCCCTCACCTGCGAGCAGCTTGGGGGAAAGCGGGCAGAACCGCCCGCCGTGTAGTTCAAGCCGGGAACCCTCCGTTAATGGGGTGCGCAGTCCAGCACAGTGCGGTGTGGGGCTGCGGGTGAGCGGTCGGCATTGAGCCGGCAAAGCAAAGTGGTAACGCGGAAGTAAAAGTTGCAATGGTGCAGCGCATGATTGCAGTGTATGCCTTCGTCTTTGCGTTGGTCCAAATGGGCCAACAAAGAAAGACGAAGGCTTTTTTGTTTACCGCATTTGGCTGGATGGAGTGGAAAATTTTTATTATTAACGGAGAGAAGGATTATCATGAACACACTCGTCATCGTGTTGATCGCTGCTGTGGTTCTTGTCTGTGCTTATGCGTTTTATGGGCGCTGGGTGGCAAAAACCTGGGGCATTAACCCGAACGCACAGACCCCCGCTGTTAAGTATAACGACGGTAAGGATTACGTTCCCACCAACGGCTGGACCGTTTTCAGCCATCAGTTTTCTTCCATTGCCGGTGCAGGCCCTGTTACCGGTGCAATTCAGGCTGCAGCTTTCGGCTGGCTGCCGGTTCTGCTGTGGGTGCTCATCGGCGGCGTTTTCTTTGGCGCTATTACCGACTTCGGCGCTTTGTATGCTTCCGTTAAGAACGACGGCAAGTCCATGGGCATGCTGATCGAAAAGTACATCGGCAAGCTGGGCCGCAAGCTGTTCCTGCTGTTCTGCTGGCTGTTCTGCGGCATCGTTATTGCAGCTTTTGCTGATATGGTTGCCGGTACTTTTAACGCTTACACCACGGTTGACGGCGTTACCAGCCTGGCTGATGCAGCTACCACCAACGGCGCAGCCGGCATGGTTTCCATCATGTTCATGCTGTTCGCTGTTGTGTTTGGCCTGATCCAGAAGAAGTTCAACTTCTCCGGCTGGAAAGAGGCTGTTCTGGGCATCGTGTTCATCGTGCTGTCCTTTGCTGTCGGCATGAAATTCCCCTTGATTTTTGACAAGGCTACCTGGAGCTACATCACCTTTGTTTACATTTTCTTTGCTGCAGTTCTGCCCATGTGGCTGCTGAAGCAGCCCCGCGACTACATGACCACCTTCATGTTCATCTGCATGATTGCCGGTGCTGTTGTTGGCCTGCTGGTTGCACATCCCACCATGAACCTGCCCGTCTTTACCGGTTTCAATAACGAAAAGCTGGGCACCATGTTCCCCATTCTGTTCGTTACCGTGGCTTGCGGTGCTGTTTCCGGCTTCCACAGTCTGGTTTCCTCCGGTACTTCTTCCAAGACGGTTGAAAGCGAAAAGGATATGCTGAAGGTTGGTTACGGTGCTATGGTGCTGGAAAGCCTGCTGGCTGTTCTGGCCCTCTGCGTTGCCGGTGCAGCCGCTGCTGCTGACGGTACCCCCGCTGCTGGTACCCCGTTCCAGATCTTCAGCCGCGGCGTTGCTGGTTTCTTTGAGATGTTCGGCGTGCCCGTTTATGTTGCTACCGTCTTTATGACCATGTGCGTTTCCGCTCTGGCTCTGACCAGCCTGGATGCTGTTGCCCGTATCGGCCGTATGAGCTTCCAGGAACTGTTCAGCGTGGACGATATGGAGCATGCAGAAGGCTGGCGTAAGCTGTTCTGCAACACCTACTTCTCCACCATCATCACCTTGGCATTCGGCTTCCTGCTGACCCAGGTCGGCTATGCCAACATCTGGCCGCTGTTCGGTTCCGCCAACCAGCTGCTGAGCGCTCTGGTTCTGGTTACCCTGTGCGTCTTCCTGAAGGTCACCGGCCGCAACAACAAGATGCTGTTCCCGCCGCTGATCATCATGCTGTGCGTCACCTTCACTGCTCTGGTTCAGCGCCTGATTGCTATGGTCAAGGCCATCCAGACCGCAGCTTCCACCACCATCCCCGCTGGCGAAACCACCTGGGGTGCTGTGTTCATCGCAAACGGCCTGCAGTTGATCATCGCTATCCTGCTGATCGTTCTGGGCATCACCATCGTGGTCAACTCTTTCAAGAGCTATGCCAAGAGCGAAAAGAACAGCGAAAAGGCTTCTGCCTGATTTATCCCTGACAGTTACTACCTTCCATAAATAACAGCCACCCCCGCAGTGTCATGTCATGCTGCGGGGGTGGCTGCTTTTATATTTGTATGTATCTTGTAAAGAGTAAAGGCAACACCGCACAATTCCCGCAACCTTGAGGTGGATGGTGTAACAAATTTATGAGAAATGTTGACTTCCCCTGAGGATAACTCCCCGCGCAGGGGCCGATGCTCGCATCGGCCCACAGGCAGAACGTCTCGTAAAAATGGCAAGCGGGCGCACAGTGTGCGCCCCTACGGGGTTGGTGGCGGTACCACGTTTTTATTTTTTCTTCCCCAGCAACTGCGTGCGGATATACCGGAAACATTCGTCCTCGCCTTCATCCCGCAAAATCAACAGGCAGGTTTCCAGCTGTTTGCGGGTTTCGGGGTGCAGGATGTAGTGGTCACGGCTGTGTTCGTAATACTCCCACGCGGCGGCGTCTGTGTAGCTGGTGCCCTTGTAATTCTTGCTGGCGGCAATGCGGTCACACACCATTTCCGCCACATAGCGGTTGGGCATGCGCATCCCGGCCATGGCGTGGTCACCGTTAGGGGCATAGTCAATCCAGTATTCCAGGTGGTGCTTGTTGCGCCCCTTGTGGTGCAACCATGCGGCAGAGTAGCCTTCCGCCTTGCGCTGGGCGTTGTTGGGGCTGCAGGTGCCCTGCCAATATTTGGCACCGGCCCAGAATTCCACGGGGGACAGTTTGCTCAAATCATGGGTCAACCCCTGCCAGTACAGCCCGCAGCGGAAACACCCCTGCATGACCAGCATTTTGTGGTGATGGATGGTTTTATAATGTTTGATGGGATGCCACATGGCAGATTCCCCCTTTGCTACTCAATCAAAAACGCATTGCTGCCTTTGATTGTAATACAAACGCCGCCGGTGCGCAAGCCCGGCGGCGGGATTCCAATTATTCTTTTACCGCAGTGATGGCGGTTTTAACCAGCCACACCAGCAGCGCACAGCTGACCGGCACCAGTGCAAAATGCCACAGCATGGGCACCAGATGGACATGCACATAGGCGTGTGCTTTGGAAAGCACCATCCAGGATACCGGTGCCGCCAAGTTGAGCACCCACACCAGCGCAGGCCCGGCCAACACGGCCAGCGGCTTTTTGCGCAGGGCCAGCACCGCAAGGCACAGGGCAAAGCCCAGCAGGGTAACGGCGATCAGCGGCTTTAAGGTGATGGTCAAGGGGCCGAATTGCAGCAGGGGTTCATCCACCTCCACAAAATAGCAGGTCAGAACCTGTGCAACGCTGACATCGCTCACCATAGCATCCGTCAGGCTGACACGGCTGGTAACAGCCCCGGTCAGGTTCTGCCAGCTGCCTGCGGCACTGCCAAAATAGATGACCCCCTGAATGAACCAGGCCCCCAGCGCCGCTGCCACGCCGCCCACAGCAGCAAAGCCGGTGCATATCATGCGGCGCAGCCAGGCGCGGCGGTCCCCACCGGCCCAACAGTAGACAAGCGGGGCTTCGCACAGGATCAAAAAGGTGGAAATAAACTCAAACCCGCACATGCAGCGCACCATGCAGGCGGCGAACACCAGCAGGTAACACCACCAGGGCGTTTTGCCACGCCGCCGGGTAACGGCACAGAGCAGCAGCCCCGCCAAAGCGGGCAGCAACCAGGTCCACAGGCACCAGTACAGGTCTTTCATGCCGCGCTGCGGCCAGGGGGCAAACACCACGGCGCACAGCCACGCCAGCGCGGAAAGCGGCCCCCACGCCCGCCATACGGCCAGGCAGACCAGCAGAGTAGCCGCATAGAACAACATACTGTTGATGTTGTACAGTATGATTTCCCGCGCTTCGCCGCGGTCCTCAAAAACAGAGAGCACTTTGTTCAGCACGCCGAACGCCCAGCCCTGCAGCCCGGTCTGGTGGGTGTAAGCCTGAAAATCCTGCGGGGAAACGGGGGTGTTGTCCCGGTACCAGTAGCGGTTTTGTTCATCACTCCAGTCCTGGGTATATACCCCCATAAAGCCGCCGGGGCTGGTCTGGTTCTGCTGCATCTGCAGCATGCGGCCGAACACGAGAGTCTGGGAGCCATTGTCCCAAAAGCCGGTCAGATAGGTGCTGCCGTTGTGCCGCCAAACGTTCAAAACAACCGCCAGCACCACAACCACCACCGCCGTTACAGCCACCTGCACCGCCGCAGGCAAGGATCGAAATTTTTGCTTCAAAATAATAAGTTCCTAACGTATAGAATCAATATCGTCTAAAAAGTTGAAAAAGCGGGAACAAAGAAAGGAAACCAGCGAGTTCTATGAGCCACACGCCCCCAACTCCTAACTCCTCCCTCCTACCTGCCTACCTGTCCCACTTATCGCACAAGCTGGCGATCTGGCTGGCAAAGCGGGCAAGATCCTTGTTGGCACCGCCGCGGTTGTGCTCGATCACAACCAGCAGCCGCTTGCCCATGTTCAGCAGGCGTTCAAACGCCGGGCTGGTGCGCGGCTTGTCGGCAGGCTGGCTGGCCTTGGCCAGCGGCACCATGGTGCCCTGCCGCAGTAGGGCAACGGCCCCGCCGGTCAGCTCATACACGGCACCGTTGTACGGCGCTTCTGCCGGGATGCCCTCCGCCGTCAGGGTGCGGGCAAAGTGCTCGGCAACCAAGTCCTCGCCGTGGTTCACAAACACATGTTTGGGTTTGGGATCAAAGTGGCGGATCCAGGTCAACAGGCCGTCCCGGTCCGCATGGCCGGACAAGCCGCTCATCTGGCAGATCTGTGCATTGACCTGCACCGTTTCGCCAAACAGCCGTACTTCATCGGCACCCTCGATCAGTGCGCGCCCGAGCGTGCCGGGGGACTGGAACCCCACAAACAGGATGGTGCATTCCCCGCGCCACAGGTTGTGCTTGAGGTGGTGGCGGATGCGCCCGGCATCACACATGCCGGAAGCGGAGATGATGACCTTGGGGGTGGAGTCCAGGTTGATGGCAACAGAATCCTCTTTGGTTTCACTGATCTGCAAACCGGGGAACGCCAGCGGGTTTTCGCCCTTCGTCACCAGGGCTATGGCTTCGGCGTCATAACATTCACTGAAGTTTTCCCGGAAAATGGTGGTGGATTTGCTGGCAAGCGGGCTGTCCACAAACACGGGGAAGTTATCGTGCCCGTGGATGCGGTGCTCCTCTTTGATCTGGCGGATAAAATAAAGCATTTCCTGCGTGCGACCCACGGCGAAACTGGGAATGACCACATTGCCGCCGCGGTCGAACGTTTCCTGCAAAATCTGGGTCAGCTCGGCCACATAGTCCGGCTTGGGGCCGTGGGTGCGGTCACCATAGGTGGATTCCATCACCACAAAATCCGCTTTGGTCAGGTACTGCGGGTCACGGATCAGCGGCTGGTTCAGGTTGCCGATATCGCCGGAGAACACAATGGTCTGGCTTTCGCCGTTCTCCGTTACCTGCAAGGTGATGGAAGCGCTGCCCAGCAGGTGGCCTACATCGGTAAAGGTGGCCGTAATGCCGGGGAACACTTCCAGCGGCTTGCCGTAGCTTTGCGGTACAAACTGCTTCATCACGGCCATGGCGTCTTCTACTGTGTAGTCCGGCTCTACCAGCTCATTGCCGCTGCGCTGGGCTTTGCGGTTTTTCCACTCGGCTTCCTGCTCCTGAATGTGGGCGGAATCTTCCAGCATGATTTCGCACAGGTCCATGGTGGCATCTGTGCTGTAAATGGGGCCGCGGAATCCGTTCTTGTACAGATAGGGGATGCGTCCCGAATGGTCAATGTGGGCGTGGGTCAAAAGGATGGCTTCAATCTCACCGGGGGCGCAGGGCAGGTCCGCATTGGGGTAAACGTCTTTGCCCTGCTCCATGCCGCAGTCCACCAAAAAGCGGTGGCCGCCTGCTTCAATCAGGGTGCAGCTGCCGGTCACTTCACGGGCAGCGCCCAAAAAGGTCAGCTTCATAACAGCCTCACTTTCTCCCGGCACCGCGCTGCGGTGCTTCGGGCAACGTAAACGGGTTTGCAAAGTTATTGGTTACATCATTGATATTCATGCGGATATCCCAAAAGACATCCCCATAATCACGCAGAATCGTATAACTGCCGCCTGCCTGCTCCAGAGCTTCCAGCGTGGCGGTATCGGTCACCACAAGGGCGTCGCCGTCCGTCGGCTCAAAGGCAGTCAGGCTTTCCTCATAGGTGCGGGTCACGGTACCGGTGTCGATCAGGGCACCGATGGCGGCGGAGGTCGTCCGCGCCAGCACCAGCCGTTGCCCGGCGGGAACGGCATCACACAGCGCCCCGCGGGTAACATCGCCAAAGTCAAGCTCGGTAATGCCGCCTGCCAGCGCGGTTACGGTCAGGTCGGCGGCATCCTGCGGGCAGTTGGCGCGGTCACCATCGGCATAGGCCAGGTAAAGTGCGGCGGCATAGTTGGCAAAGCTGATGGTTTTATCCGCACTTTCGTTGGCTTCAAAGGTGAACAGCGTCTGGCTGCGCACATCCTCGTCGCCGTCTGCCAGGCTCTGCAGGCTTGTAAAGGCGGAATCATAGGCAGTCTGCTGGGCGGTGGTGTAGCTGCCGCGGGCGGATTTCAGGTCGGCGGCGCTTATGCTGGCGGGTTCGGCTGTCATGCTGCCGTCCGCCGCAAAGGTCAGGTTCAGGCAGCCCACGCTGTCCCAGCCGGACCCGGCGGCAACAATGGCAATGCCGTTTGCCTTTGCGGTGCTGTTGGCTGTGGCGCCGGCATCCAAGACGGCGGTCACGCCAAGGTCTGCCAGGTCGGCATAAATGCCGCTGATGTCGGTATCCGGCCCGGCAATGCAAAGGATGGCGTCAGCCCCCTGGGCCTGCAAAGCAGCAACCTGTTCGGAAGCCGCCAGCGCCAGGTCCGCAGCGGTCAGTTCTTTCGTCTGGGCGGAATTGCCAATCGAGGCCAGCGAGAAGAAGCCGATCTTTTTGCCTGCTTCCTCCACAATGGTGTTCATGCCGTTGGAAATGCGGTTGCGGCTCCAGCTGGTGGAACGGGCCAGCAACGCTTCGTCTTCTGTCGTGTACAGGTTGGAAGCAATCGAAGGCCCAGTGGCGGTCATTACATCGCTGAGAAGGCGGTCAGTGCCATACGCCATATCGGAAGCATCAAAGGCCTGCAAATCATACCCGGCTGCGGCAAAGGCGCTGGTCATATCCATGCCGCCGGTCAGGCTGGCGCGGGCGGTGCCCTGCAAACTGCCGCCTGCATCCACCAGAATGGAGTCCTCGCTGCCCGCTTTCAGGGCAGCAATGTCCGCAAGGCCGATCTCTTCGCCTTCGGTCAAGCCCTGCAGATTACCGGTAACGTAAACAGGAATGGTGAATGCCCCCACCCGCACCGTCACATCGGCGCTCATGCGGCCATCCGCCAGGGTGGCGGTGATGGTGCAGGTGCCGTCCGCCTTGGCTTTTACCTCGCCGTGCTTATTCACGGTGGCAACGTCTTCATTATCGCTGGACCAGAAGATTTTCTGCCCGCCCTCGCTTTCGCTGGGCTCATCGGTCAGCAGGGTGGCGGTGGCTTTCGCCTTGGGCAGCCACAGCTCGTTTTTGTAGGTGTCGTTGGTCAGCGAGGGCAGGATGTCCTTGCTGGTTGCTTTGATGCCGGTAAAGGTCAGCTCTTCCATCACAAAGTCAACATCCACCGTGTCGCTCTGCACGCCGTACTTTTCGCCCGGCTCCGTATAGGTGGCCTGCCAGATGGAATACGGCCCGGTGTAGCCCAACGCGGAATTGAACCGCGCGATCCAGAAATTATCGCGCCAGCGGTCAAACGCGGGGTCCGTCAGGCGGCCGCGGGTCCAGTTGATGGAGGCGTAAATGCCTTCCTCGCCCTTGTAGCCCAGTTCTTTCAGGCGGTCGAAAAATACTTCGGTCAGGTGGGCCATCTCGTCCGGGTACAGGCCGGTGATGGATTTATCCTCCAGGTCATAATAGACCGGGTAACTGAGCTGGTAGGGGGTGGCGGTGTAATCGTCCAGCCCCTCGTGCGGGGGTGCCACAAGGCCCAGCAGGCGGGCAACGTGTTCGGCTTCCGATTTGGCCTGTTCCTCGGTGGTGGCGTAAGAATACAAATAGGTGCCAAAGGGGATGCCAAGGCGGGTGCATTCGTCCGCGTTGCGGCGCCACTGTTCATCGTCCTGGGCGTAATCGCCGGTGCCGTTCCACTCGCTGCCAAAGCCGCAGCGGATCATGGCAAAATCGATCCCGGCAGCCTGGGCTTTCTCCCAGTCCACTTCACCCTGATACTTGCTCACGTCAATGCCTTTTTTGGTGGCGGCCAGAATCGGCTCTCCGTCACTGTTAAAGTAGTACCCGGCATCGTTCTTGGCCCACGCTCCGGCACTGGTGCCGGGGTCAATGGTCAGGGGGGCTTTCTGCCTGCTGTTGCAGGCGACCAGCCCGATCACTACCAGCGCCACAACGGCGACCAGCACGCACGCGGCCAGTGCAAGACGCAGGTTGGGCTGCTGCTTCTTTTTGGGCTGTGGGCGGCGGCCCTGCGGGGACTTGGGCTGGGACTGTTTGCGGTAGGTCTGGCGGGGCTGCTGTTCCGGCTTGCGGGGCTGCCCCGACGGCTGTTTGTTTTGTTCCATCGGCGGTTTCCTCTATGATCGCAGCTGCCCGGTGGGCAGCGGAATGTTGGCGTTAAAACTTTTATATTTATAAGAATATGGTAACATTTTGTCAAACAAAATACAATCCGGTAAAGCAGGCAGATTGCGTAATTTTGGACAGGAAATTTTGGCAGCCGGGCAAAGCAAACTGCCCCCTGCAGTTTTCCACACAGCAGAGGGCAGTTGGTTAAAAATGTTCAGCAGATGCAGGGCAGGCGGTTAAGCTCAGCCGATGGTAATGCTCCAGGCAAAGGTCTTGCTTGCGCCGGGGGCCAGCTCAATGTGGCGGCCGGCTTCGTTCACGCTGTTGGCCCAGCCGTTCCAGGGCTCCATGCAGACGAACGTCTCGGCATCCTGCTGCCACAGCACGCCGTTGGTGAACACGCTTTCATCAAAGGCAACTTCCACCGTGTGGCCGCTGCCGGAATCGGTCAGGCGCATCGGGCTCTTTACGCCGGTCATCAGGCGGATGGAATCTGCGGAGCCTTCCTTGCGGGTCAAGGTGATGGTTTCCGGTGCGGCGGGCTGCTCGCCCTTGGCGTTCTCGGAGCAGGTGGCGGCGTTGATGTCAAAGTGGACGTTCTCCAGCTTGGAAGCTGCGAAATACGGGTGGAAGCCGATGCTGAACGGCAGGGCTTTGTCGCTGGTGTTGTGCACGGTCAGTTCCAACCCGGCCTTGGCACCGGACAGGGTATAGCGCATTTCCAGCAGAAAATCAAAGGGGTAAACAAACTTGGTCAGGCCGTTGGGGGTCAGGGTCAGCACGATCTCATCATCCGCAGCGGTCTTGACCTGCCAGGGCAGCAAATCGGCAAAGCCGTGGACCTCAATGGGATAATCGGAGCCGTTAAAGTGGTGCACACCGCCGTCCGGTTTGCCGCAGCTGGGGAACAGGATGGGCACGCCGCAGCGGGGGCGGTCCGAGGATTCATAGTTCTTATCGCGCAGCCAGAGGTATTCCTCACCGCTTTTGGTGAAGGAGGTTGCCATGCCGCCCTTTTCTGGTGTAACGGTCAGGGCGTACTCCCCATCGGTCAGGGTAAGGGTGGAATATTTGGCATTGTACTTTTCGTAAGTACCGGCAGTCAGCTTGGACATTGTTACAGTCCCCTTTCTTCAGTTACAAAAACGGCCCGACCGCACCGGGATTCTTGGAGCAGCGCACAGCGCCTTGATCCCAGAGCACCCGGAACGCCCGGAGCCGTTCCACTTTGTGCACCGCAGGCAGACACAGCTCCCGGCGGGCACTTCTTAAGGCAATACCGCATAATTCTAAGTGCCGATACGGCGAGCGAGGTGCGGC
>OGYH01001098.1_pt1 | contig 26588 bp, 33 predicted proteins | sample 1576511 | NCBI WGS metagenome assembly OGYH01 (sample SAMEA3541522, study PRJEB24748) | human gut metagenome | biome: human gut; feature: human-associated habitat; material: faeces | place: China | collected 2012
AGTCGATCTCTATCGTGTCATCTGGTTTTTGTTGGGACAAAAGAACAACCGTCTCAACATGATAAGTGCTCGGGAAAAGATCCACACACCCAATCCGTTCTACCTGATATCCTCTTCCCTGCAGAAGCTCCAGATCTCTTGCCAGGCTGGTCGGCTTGCAGGCAATATAAACCATTCTTTCCACACCAAAATCAATGATCTTTTCCAGTGCTTTCGGATGCACACCGTCTCTTGGTGGATCCAATACGATCAGATCCGGTACTTCACCCAGATCATCGATTACTTTCAACACATCTCCAGCCCAGAAGGTACAGTTATCGAGTCCATTTAAAGCAGCATTTTCTTTTGCAGCCTCTACAGCCTCTTCAACGATCTCCACACCTACTACTTTTTTTGCCACTGGTGCAAGGATCTGTGCAATCGTTCCGGTTCCACTGTAGAGATCAAAGATTACCTTATCTTTCGTCTCACCGATATAAGATCTTGCTGCCTCATAAAGCACTTCCGCGCCAAGGGAATTAGTCTGGAAGAAAGAAAATGGTGTGATCTTGAACTTCAGTCCCAGAAGTTCCTCATAGAAATAATCCTGTCCATATAAAATTTTGGTTCCTTCATCTTTTACCACATCCGCAAGGCTGTTGTTGGTTGTATGAAGAATTCCGGCAAGCTTCCCATCATAAGAAAGACCGGTAAGCTTTTCCACCAGTCTGGCTTCATCTAGCTGTGCCTCCGATGTTGTTACCAGATCAATCAGAATTTCTCCGGTGCGAACTGCCTTTCTCACAAGAAGATGACGGAAAAATCCAGTATGGCGCATTCTGTGATAATACGGAAGACCTGTATCTGTCGCAAACCCCAGAACAGCCTTTATAATTCGTCTGAAATCCTCATCCACAATCTTGCATTCTGTAACATTTACAATATCGTGAAAGCTGCCTCTTTTATGCATGCCAAGTGCAAGAGGTCCGTCCTTATATTCGTCTCCAAAAGAAAATTCCATTTTATTGCGATATGCATCTCTGACCGGGCTTTCTTTAACACCCTCCCAGATATAATCACCATCAACCGCCGCATCCATCATTGCATGGATCTGCGCTTCCTTCATCTCCACCTGCTTTTCATACGGCAGATTCTGATAAGTGCATCCGCCACAGACTCCAAAATGCGGACATGCCGGCTGACATTCTTCCGGTGAATGCTCCAGAATTTTCAGAAGCCGTCCCTCTGCCTGACCTTTTCGTATCTTATTCACCGCGAAACGCACCTTTTGTTCCGGAACGGTATTCTTCACGATCACTTTTTTTTCTTCGTCCTCTACCACGGCAAATCCTTTATTCGGGAAATCTACCCTTTCTATATATCCTTCTAATATCTGTCCTTTTTTCATCTATCTATATACCCTCACATAGAAAAGGCAGGAATCTTTGACAATTCCTGCCTTCGCTGCTTTCTTAATATTACTGTACTTCATCTTCATCACTGAAGAAATCATTGTCGAAATCATCGTCAAAATCTTCTTCAAAGTCTTCCAGATAATCCGGAGTAAAGAAACAATATACTGCATATGCAATTGCTGCAACTGCTGCTACCGCACCGATAATTGCAAGAATCCAGAGAACAGTTGTCTTCTGATCATCATCTTTCTTATGCATCATATCGTTGAGTTTCGTTGTTGCAAGTAATTCTTCGATTCTGTTCATCTCCATACACGCCCTTTCTGCCGTCACTCTCTGCTTCGGCTCACTCATTGTTTATAGCTAGTATACCACAAATCCATGCATAATTTCCACCATATTGCACAGATTTTACGAAAAAGAATGTGTTTCTTAGGCACATAGTGCAATTTTAGTCAATTTTCTGCAGTTTTGCAAACATGGCAAACATCTTCTTCGTGCCCGCCGTATCAAAGTCCACAGTCACTTCATAGTCTCGTCCGCCTTCTGTGATCTGTGTCACCAGACCTTCCCCAAACTTAATATGACGCACTCTGTCCCCCACATCATATCCCGGACCTTTTCCCTTGGTCACAGTAAACTGCTGTGCAGGCTTTGTCGCTGCGAACGCTTTTGTCGCAAATGCCTGCTTTGCCTGACGGTAAGCAGATACCTTTGGTTCCTCCTCTGTCTGCTCTTTTTTGAACAGGGCACCGGTAGAAAGCAGACTCAGCGGAATCTCTTTTAAGAATCTGGACATCTTATTATACTGTGTCTCACCGTGTACCATCCGTCGTCTTGCACAGGTCAGCGTCAGATTCTCCTTTGCACGGGTAATTCCCACATAACAGAGTCTTCTCTCTTCTTCCAGCTCTGCCGGATCATCTGCCGTGATCGTCATATAACTTGGGAAAATCCCATCTTCCAGGCCGGCGAGATAGACGTGTGGAAATTCCAGGCCTTTCGCACTATGTAAAGTCATCAGCACCACATAGTCCGTCTCCTCATCAAGACTGTCGATATCTGCAACCAATGCCACTTGCTCTAAAAAACCGGAAAGTGTCGATTTTTCATCTTCTGCTTCACAGGACTCTTCGTATGCAACAATTTTATTCCGGAGCTCTTCAATATTTTCCAGACGGCTTTCTGCTTCTTCATCAGAATCTGCCTGCAGTTCTTCTACATATCCAGTCGCATCGATAATCTCATCCATCAATTCCGCTACACTCATGCGTTCGCCTTCGGCTTTAAAATGCTCAATCAGGGCTGCAAAGGATTCGATTTTGCCAAGCGCACGTCCGATTCCCGGAACCGATCCTGCAGCCAGGATTGCTTCATAGAAACTGATCTCCCGTTCCGTTGCATAATCCTGCACCCTTCCGATAGTTGTCAGTCCGATTCCCCTCTTCGGTACATTGATGATCCTCCGTACTGCCAGATCATCTTTTCCATTATCTACTGTTTTTAAATATGCCAGCAGATCCTTTATTTCGCGTCTTGCATAGAAGTTTACTCCACCAACGATCTTATACGGAACATTGGATACCACCATCTTTTCCTCGAATATACGTGACTGCGCATTGGTTCTGTATAAAATAGCGAAATCCTTATATTCTCTTTTTCCACTGTTCACCTTGTCTTTGATATCACTGACAATATAATCCGCCTCATCGTAGGCAGAATCAAACTGACGGAACTGAATCTTCTCACCCTCACCATTCTCGGTCCAGAGCGACTTCTCTTTTCGTCCTGTATTGTGACGGATCACTTCATTTGCTGCGTTCAGGATTGTGGATGTGGAACGGTAATTCTGTTCCAGCTTGATCACTTTCGCATTCGGATATTCTTTTTCAAAATTCAGGATATTCATGATATTCGCACCCCTGAATTTGTAGATCGACTGGTCGTCATCACCAACTACACACAGATTCTGATACTTACCGGCAAGAAGGCTTACCAGCTTAAACTGTACCGTATTCGTATCCTGGTACTCATCCACCATGATATAACGGAATCTTTCCTGATAATACTCCAGAACGTCCGGCTGTGTCTGAAGAAGCTGTACCGTCTTTAAAAGCAGATCGTCAAAATCGAGTGCATTGTTAGCTTTCAGCTGCTTTTCATACTCGGTATAAACCTGTGCAATCTTCTTTTTCGCCCAATCCCCTTCCGCACGAAGTGTCATCTCTTCCGGTGTGACAAGCTCATCTTTTGCAGAAGAAATCGCACTAAGAAGCGACCGTTCCTTAAACATTTTCGTATCAATCTGCAAATATTTACACACATCCTTGATCAGTGTCTTCTGATCATCTGCATCATAAATCGTAAAATTTGTATCATACCCGAGCCGGTCAATATATCTGCGCAGGATCCGCACACACATTGAATGGAAGGTGCTCACCCAGATACTCTCCGAACCGAATCCAACAATCTGATCCACTCTCTCACGCATCTCCCCGGCTGCCTTGTTCGTAAATGTGATCGCCAGGATATTCCATGGGTTCACACCTATCTGATCGATCAGCCAGGCAATCCTGTGTGTAAGGACACGTGTCTTACCGGATCCTGCTCCGGCAAGGATCAGAAGCGGGCCCTCTGTATAAAAAACGGCCTCCTGCTGTCTGTCATTTAATGTATCATAAATACTCATATTTTTGTTCCTCTTTCTTCTCCTCTCTCGAGGCTCTATTGCATCATTATATTATAAAAAAAGTGGGGTGTCAAAGAATCTCTCGTCCCTATTTTTCGTCGTAAAAATAGAAAAATCCAGCTCCTTTTTTCTTATCTGTAAAATTTTGCAAAATATCTAGACTTTAAAATTTTAATGTGCTAATATGTCATTGTATGAATGAGTGGGGCAGTTTATGTCACACTCTTATTGATTATTTGTCATGGAGGGATAATATAATGAGTAGAAAAATCAGAACAGAAGCGGTCGATTCTTTATTTGATGCCGTTCTCAGTCTGAAAAGCAGAGAAGAATGCTACACATTCTTTGAAGATGTCTGCACGATCAATGAGCTTTTATCGCTTTCACAGCGTTTTGAAGTAGCTAAGATGCTACGTGATCAGAAAACATACCTGGAGATTGCAGAAAAGACTGGTGCTTCCACAGCAACAATCAGCCGCGTAAACCGCTCTCTTAATTATGGTAATGATGGATACGATATGGTATTTGAGAGACTTCAGGCAGGGGCTGAAGAATCCGAATCTTAATTTTACAGACACCGGCAGGAGTTGGTAGTAACAGCTATTGCCAAACACATAATAGCCAAAAGGAACGAATTTCAAAATCTGAAATCCGTTCCTTTTTTATTCTTCTTAAAAAAGCTAACGCTTTTATTTTTTCTTATCCGGCTTTGGAAGTTCGTCCACCATTTTTTCAATCAGTTGCTTTTTCACATACACATCAAAACTGAGATTACAGATAAAGGCAAACTTCTGAAGCTGTTCTCTTTCTTCATCATCCACACATACAAAAGAATGCTCAGCAGTCTCATACGCCTTACGAATACTATCCTGCAACTCTCCGATCCTGCTTTTTTCCATCTTACAGACTTCTTCATAGATACTTTCCATGTCAAATTCCGAATTCACAGCAAAATATTTGTCTGTCAGTGGCTTTAACAAGATCTCAATATCTTTGATCGAGAGCAGGTTCTTAAAATAATAGACAAAAATCAAAACCAGAAGGTGCTCTTTGGAATACTTTTTCTTGTTCGGAGGCGGAAGCAGATTGTTCTTCGCATAATTATTGATCATCGTTTTCGTCAGGATCTTATCATCCTCATAACGCTTCGTCGAACTGAGCTGCTCCTCCATAAAAGTTGTTACCTGATCCATATATAAATCTATATTCGGAATATCTACCGGATGAATATAATCAATTCTGCCGACACTTTCCAGGATACTGTTTAATAAATCTTCCGTATTTATCGTCATTCTTTTTCACCTCAATATAGATATTATATAGTATTAAAAACTATATATCAAGTCTTTTCTCTATCTTTCATCCAGGCTTTTTTAACGTAAGTGACGTATTAACAATTCACTTTTTTCTGTTTCCACATATTCCGTTTATACCGAATACATGATTTCAGAAGCTCTGCAGAAGTATTAACGATCAGTTCTTCCGGAAAATGACTCTCCTCGATCACCGGAAGCGCATAACTGTAATCTGCAAGATCTACATCCATGTGTGCGTCGCTTCCCATCGTAACCGGAACTTCGTATTTCTTACAGTATTCCAGCATTTTTAAATCATTTTTCCTGGTATCCACGCGGAATCCGCCAGGTCTTAACGAACCGTTATTTACCTCCAAAATGGTCCCTGTCTCTTTTGCTTTTTTGGCCAGCTGTTCATAATCCACCGGATATCTTCCGTCATCCGGATGTCCAATAATGTGAATCAGCGGATTCTCCATTGCCGCAAGGTATGCCGCCGTGATTGCCTCTTCCGTCCGCTCGCCTTTATAACAAGGTCCATGAATACTTGCAATTGCAATATCCATCTGACAAAGTGTGTTCTCCGGAAGGTCAACCTCTCCCTTTTCATTCATAATATTCAGTTCCACACCCATGAACAGTCTCACGCCGTACATTTCACGCGGTACGATATGCAGATTCTGGAAATAGAACTCATGACAGGTTCCCGGCATCTGCGGTGCATGTTCAGTCAGTGCAAATGCCTCCAGTCCTTTCTCTTTCGCCATCTGTGCCATCTCACGTATCGTATTGTATGCATGTCCGCTGACAATGGTATGTGCATGTGTATCTAAAACTATTTTCATCGGTCTTTCCTCCTGCCTGCTCTTTGTCTGTGTTCTCACAGCTCATCTTTTCTTATATTCTTATGATAAACTGATTCTTTCTTTTTTACAATCCGTTTTTCCCCACTGTTTTCATTTCTAAAATTTCTATAAAATGTGCAGTGTTTTTGTTGTCACATGGTACAATAGACTATAAGAATATTTAACGAAAGAGGTTTTTTTATGAATCTTTTAGCAGCACTTGCAAGTGTACGGATCTTTCCCAGAAAAGCTTCCCATCAGACACTGACTACCCGTTGGGGAAAAGCTCTTGATCCGCAGCACATACTGGAAGAATATCCACGTCCGCAAATGATCCGCGATCAATATATCAACCTGAATGGAGAATGGAATTACACAGTTCTTTCAGAAAAAAATACCATAACCAAAGAAGGAACTCTTCTCGTTCCTTTTTCTCCAGAAGCCCCTCTTTCCGGTGCCGGTTTCCAGTTAAAGCCGCACGAAAAAATGCTCTGTGAACGCCTGCTGTCGGTCAAGTGCCTTCCTTCCGACGGATCCCGGTGCATCTTGCATTTTGGTGCAGTCGATCAGTATGCGAAAGTTCTGGTAAATGGAAAAGTAGTTGTCTCACATATCGGCGGATATCTTCCATTTTCTGCTGATATCACAGATGCTCTGCAGGAGGGTTGCAACACTCTGACTGTACACATTGAAGACCGTTCCGACACTTCTTATCACAGTGTTGGAAAACAGAAATTAAAGCGTGGCGGAATGTTCTACACCGCCCAGAGTGGAATCTGGCAGACAGTATGGATGGAATGGGTTCCGGCTGTCTATGTCAAAAAACTGGAACTCACCCCTTTATATGAAAAAGAGACGGTACACGTATCCCTTCTTTTAAATCATCCGATTTCCGGATGCAGCGATGCCGAAGCGGTTGTCTGTCACGTCAGAGACATGGACGGTCGCCTGATTTCCAAGGGGATCTGCACCAATCAGTCTGACTCTCTTTGCTGTTACTCCTGCTACTGTGACGTCAACAATATGCATCCCTGGAATCCTGATGATCCTTATCTTTATACAATTGAGATACAGGCAGGCGAAGATAAAGTCACCGGCTATTTTGCAATGCGTACCTTTACCATCGAACCGGATAACAAAGGACTTCCCCGCTTCTGCCTGAACCATGAACCACTTTTTCTGAATGGAGTCCTGGATCAGGGATACTGGCCAGACGGTCTTTACACTGCGCCATCTGATGAAGCGCTGATCTATGATATCCAGACCATGAAAAATCTCGGCTTCAACATGATCCGTAAGCATGTAAAAGTCGAGACTGCAAGATGGTATTATCATTGCGACCGCCTTGGAATGATTGTCTGGCAGGACATGGTAAACGGTGGCACCTACAATGCTCCGTTCATGACCTGGCTGCCTGCACTCTTTCCAAAATTCAAGCTTCACACCAGTGACCGGATTCATCCTCTCTTCGGCAGGAAAAATGTACATGGAAGAGAAGAATTCATCCGTGAATGCAAAGAAACTGTCACTGCCCTAAAAGCATTCCCATGCATCAGCACCTGGGTAATCTTCAATGAAGGCTGGGGACAGTTTGATTCAAAAAAGCTTACTACCTTATTCCGCGAACTGGATGACACCCGGCTCATCGATTCCGCCAGTGGCTGGTTTGACAGACGGCAGGGAGATTTCAAAAGTGAACATAACTACTTTGCAAAGCAGTTCGTAACTCCATCTGACCGCGCTTTCGTCATTTCCGAATACGGAGGCTACACCTGCCAGGTCAAAGGACATACCTGCTCCGGCAAGACATACGGATATAAAATCTGCTCTTCACAGGAAGAATTCCAGGCAGCCTATCATAAACTTATGTCTGAAGAAATCGACCCCCTCAAAGAACAGGGATTGTGCGGAGCAGTATATACACAACTCTCCGACATCGAAGATGAAATAAACGGGCTGATGACTTACGACAGGGAAGTTTGTAAGTTGTAGGTGGTTGACAAAGTTACGCACCCATGGATTCGGATTCACCCCCGCTCGCGCTTAGTCCGCAAACGTAGCGGATACTAAGTTCGATGATGTCTGACGACATCCTCTCACTAAGTACCGACGTTTCCGATGGGGTTCATTCCGAATGCATGGGGGCTTGCGTTTGTCGCTCCAGTACAAGTTGTGCGGAGGCGCTTCGCTGCCGCACTGGGAAAATACTATTTTAATTTCAGTGGGATAGGTTGCTCAGGAACGTAAACTTTATACCTTATCAATATACCTCCAGTACTTCTGCAAATCCATTGCCACCACTTCCCGTCAGACACCACATCCAGGCGATGCGCAGCGGATGCCGTCCCCCCCTGGTATTAGTTTTTTGTGCGCTTAGTATGGTGCCGTCTTCCCCCCTTCGCCGATGCGGTTCTGATGTCATAGCACAGCCCGGGGCAGAACGATAATTCTGCTGGCGGACCCTCAAAAAACGCCGGCACTTAGTGAGGGGATAACGCTTGCGGGATCACCGAACTTAGTACCGCTGCGTTTTTTGCGGAGCGAAAGCGCGCCCGAAAGCAGAAATATCGTTCTGCCCCGGGCGTCCCTTCCCCATCACCTAACTCATCAGCAAAATCCCCGAAAACGGCGGCAGATCCAGCGTCACATGCGTCCCCTTTTTTGCTTTTGCCGGCAATGTCTTTTTCTTTTTTGTATTTCCTCCATATTCGTCCCAGTCCGTATCCAGTATCACACTGAGTTTTCCTTCTTCTTCGGTATCCAGTTCGTAATCTTCCTGTTCTTCGTCTGAGAAGTTGAATATCGCGATAAAGTTCTTATTTTTTCCTTTTCTTTTGATCGCATAGATACAGCGTTCTTCCTGATGGCAGTCCAGCCATTTGAAATTCTCCGGATCATAATCATGCCAGAATGCATCATTTTCCTGACCGATACGGTTCAGTTCGATCATATAACAGTGAAATGCATCATGGAGCGGATATTTTAGGATATCCCAGTCCTGCTCGCGGCTTTCATCCCACTCGCGAAGCTGACCGAATTCATTTCCCATGAAATTCAGCTTCTTACCAGGATGCGCCATCATATACAGATACATAGCTCTTGCCTGCGGGAACTTATCCTCATATTCTCCGTTCATCTTCTGGAGAATCGTTGCCTTTCCATGTACCACTTCGTCATGACAGTATTCCAGCAAAAAATGCTCATTATAATAATACATCATCGAGAATGTCAGCTTATGATAATCTCTGCTTCTGTATTCTGGTGCACTCTGGAAATATTCCAGTGTATCGTGCATGAAGCCAAGATCCCACTTGTAATCAAAACCAAGTCCTCCCTGGTCAACCGGTTTGGTAACACCTGGAAAATTGGTGGAATCTTCTGCGATCAGCATGGCTGTCGGATGAAGGGACTTTAGTCCCTGGTTCATCACCTTCAGAAAATCCAGTGTCGTTCCGTTAACACCCCTGGCCTCGTCACCCTGCCAGTAGATCAGACGACTGACTGCATCCATACGGATTCCGTCAAAATGGAACTCACTCAGCCAGTAATTTGCTGCCGACTGTAAGAAACATCGTACTTCCCCTCTGGAATGCATGAAATTACAGCTTCCCCATTCACTTTCACCTACTGCCGCATTTGGATATTCATACAGACAGGTTCCGTCAAATTCTTTCAGTCCATAATAATCGACTGCAAAATGTACCGGAACAAAATCCATGATCACACCAATTCCTGCCTGGTGACACTCATCCACAAATTTTTTCAGCTCATCCGGTGTTCCATAACGTGCGGTCGGCGCAAAAAATCCGGTATTCTGATATCCCCAGGATCCGTCAAAAGGATGCTCGGAAAGCGGCATCATCTCAATATGAGTATAATGATTCTTTTTTACATAAGGAATCAGAAGCTTTGCAAGCTCAATATAAGTATACCAGTCGGTCTGCCCTTCTCCTTTTTTTCTCCAGGATCCTGCATGGATCTCATAGATATTGACCGGACTGTCAAATCCGACTGTCCGGTTCTTCATCCATTTTTCATCCTTAAATTTATAACTATAAAGATCCGTTAAGATTGAGCAATCTCCTGGTCTTAATTCCATCTGGAAGCCATATGGATCACAGTGCTCTACCCTTCCACCATTTGCTGTGTAAATGCAGTACTTATACAGCTGACCAGTCTTCGCCGGAATCGGCTCTGACACATATACACCGCTCTGTTCCTCCTGATACATCGGGATCTCTGTCCAGTTACTGAACTCTCCAAATACGCACACTCCTTTTGCCGATGGCGCAAACACACGGAAAATAAAATTTTCACCCTCTTTATGCGCTCCAAAATAACGATATACATCAAAAAGATGCCCTGTATAAAACTCCTTCCGCATCTCTTTTCCCCCTGTTTATTTATTTTTTTGAAAAGATATGTTTGATAAAAACATACATTACAATAGCAAATGCCATCAGATATCCAAACGCACCGATTGCCGGAATCCCCCACAACCTTGGCTGCATATTGGTTGTACAGATAATGCTGGAACTGATCAGAAGTGCCATCACCCACAGCCCCATTACAATATTCCGCACCAACCTCCTGAGCAACCCGGAAAGCTCATCCGAAGTATGAAGATCCAGATTGACTCTGGTCTGTCCTTTCATGTGACCCTGCAGGATGTCTGCTGCAAGGGAAGGAATATCCATTGCCTTGTGAAGAGAACGATACAGTCTTTTTGCATCATTCTTTATCTCTTTTTTCCACTGTTCCTTCGTCAGAAAGCTCTCCTTCATCCGTGCCGCCGCAATCTCAACCATGTTGATCTGCGGACTGATCTCGGCAAGCACACCTTCCATATTGGCGAGTCCTCTTGCAAGCATAGTAAGTCCATGAGGCATGGAAATTTTATTTTCCTTCATCACTTCCATCAGATCCTGCATAACTTCCGCAATATCAATATCACCCATATCAATCGTTCCATATTTTGCCATCAGATTATTGATATCTTCATACAGCTTGCTCTGATCCGGCTTTCCGCGGAACTCGCCAAGTGCCATCACCGCTTCCTGGATCAGACCTATGTCATTCTCTGCCACACCTTTGACTGCATTGCTGATCTGTTCCCGGTCACGCTCGGTAAGTCTTCCCATCATTCCCATATCGATCCAGACAATCTTTCCATCACGGATACGCACATTGCCCGGATGCGGATCAGCATGAAAAAAACCGTCCTCCATAACCTGGCGAATGTAATTATCTACAAGCTTTGTTCCAATCTCATTCAGATCATAGCCATTTGCCAGCAGATTTTCTTTATCGTTGATTGCAAATCCATCAATATATTCCATCACTAGCACATGGTTGGTCGTATATTCGCGATAGAGCCGAGGCGTTGTAACAAAAGCCACATCCTGATTGCGCTGGGCAAATTCTTCCATACTGGCTGCCTCCAGAAGAAAATTCATCTCCTGCTGGGTGACAGTCCAGAGCTCGTCCAGAACCATGTTAATATCCACCATGTCCTTGATCGTACCTGGCGGGACCAGCTTTGCCGCTTTGTGGAGCAGACTGATATCTCTGGACATTACCTTATAGATGCCCTGCCTCTGAACTTTGACGACAACATCTTCCCCAGTCTTCAGAACCGCCCGGTGGACCTGTGCGATCGATGCCGATCCCAGTGGATGCACATCAATGCTCTGGAACACTTCGTTCCACTCATAACCGTAGGACTTGCGGATCACTTCTGCTACCTGTTCAAATGGCATCGGTGTCACCTCGGAATGAAGCCGCATCAGTTCTTCACAATAGCTTTTCGGAAGAATGTCGGAATGCAGTGACATGATCTGACCAAGCTTAATATAAGTCGGCCCCAGATCCTCCAGGATCAGCCGGAGCTTTTCCGGGGTAAGTCCACCGGTAATCCCATGTTTTCTGAGGACTGCTGTCATCTCCCGCAGTCTGGAACCATATTTATTTGACTCTTTTGGCTGGTTTTTGTTACTCATTCATGCCCTCGTTGCCAGATTCAATTGCTTCGACTTCTTTTGCTGCTTCCTCTGCCGTCTCTGTTTCAACAGTTTCAGCCGTCTCTCCTGCCTGTTCTACAGCTTCTTCTACTTTTTCTGTTTCTTCTTCAGAAACTGCTGCTTCACGCTCATAAATTCTTTCTTTGAGCTGTTCAATCTGCTCCGGTGTCATCTTATCAAGCAGCTCGTCCAGTTCTTCCGGTGAAGATGTCTTAACAGAAACATTGACATTTTCTTTTACAGTCTTCTTGATATTGTGGCGAAGTTCCTGATTCAGAACTTTTCCCTGTTCTACAGCTGCTTCTCCACGTTCTGCCATCTTATCCAGAACCTCTTTTGACTTTTCTGCAGTTACTGCTGCTGTACCAATCCCTGCAAGTAATACTTTCTTAACTCCATCTCCTAAACTTCCCATAACGTCTATCTCCTTTCACAATTTCAATCTGCTTTAAAACCCAAGGAATGTAAGTCCCTTTGGCAGAAAAATAATAATCCCGGCGATCGCTGCCATAATTGCTGCAATCAGAACCGCACCTGCTGCTGTATCTTTTGCAATCTTTGCAAGTGGCTTCCGCTCTTCCGTCACCAGATCGACCACCGCTTCTACTGCGGTATTGACCAGCTCTAGCGCCATGATAAGCCCAAAAAGTGTCAGGCAGATGCACCATTCCAGCGATGAGATCTTCAATATCACTCCGGCAATCACTACCAGAATCGCTGCCGCACAGTGAATCTTCATATTCCGCTCTTTTTTGATACAGGTACCAATCCCTTCAAATGCGTATCCAAAACTTTTATAGAGCGGATCTTTCTTCTGACTGTCCATATTTCATCACCTGCTTCTTATTATTGTCTTTATTTTACCAAATCAGCTCTATAATAACCAGTCTTTTCCGTATTTTCTTTCTATACAATCTGTAAAAATTGTAAATTTGTATTTGCATGATGTAAGAATCAAAATTCACTTTTGACATTCACATCATTTAATGTTGTGGCAAAAGGTATTTTGACCCCTTTGATACCAGATTGCTACGTGCTTTGCACTCTCGCAATTCTCATCATTTGTATCGAAAAAAGCGGAAATACCATTTCTGATATTTCCGCTTCTCTGTCAGTTTATTTTATCTCTAATTCATCCATCGTTGTTTCCGCATTCATTGCAAAAAGTACACCTCCGAGGAATCCCGGGAAAACAATCGCATATCCTGCAAATATGATCAGCCAGGATATTCCTTTTAACGCCACCAGACTGACAACTCCCCAAAGTACTGCACCTATAACCCCACACAATAATGCATTCGTCAGCAGAAACCATCCTGTCATACTCTTTTTTCCATATTTTTTATTCTTCCAGAAATCCCACAGCTTTCTCATTTTACATCTTCCTTTCCAAATTCCTTACCTTTAACAGAATCTTAACAAAGGTATGTAAAATCCAAAGGATCTGCCATGTAAAATCTATGTAAGAATTTTAAATCACCTGATGCTTCAGCCACTTTCTGCTGTGGAATCTCCACGAAAAAATAATCCCACGGAGTGTCCAGTCTGAAAACATTCCGATCCACACGCCCATCGCTCCGACACCAACTACCCGGATCATAAATACGCTGAGGCAAAAACGGCACAGCCACATCGTCGTGCAAGATGTGAGCATTGAAAATTTCACATCCCCGGCTGCGCGCATACCATAGCCCGGGATAAATGCCATAATCCATACCAATGGCTTTACAATCGTGATCCACATCGTCATATGGATACACATATTCGCACTTTCTTTTTCCATACCACCAAGGATCGTGATCGGTTTTGTCAGCACAAATACACTCAGACAGCTGATGATCAGAATCACTTCCGCAATCATACAAAGCTTTTTGATATAGTAAACCGCTTCATCTTTTCTGCCAGCCCCAATACACTGTCCAACAATCGTCATCAACCCAACGCCAACTCCGATTGCTGCAATTCCATTCAGATTTTCCAGAATACTCGTCATTGCCTGAGCCGCGATTGCCACTGTGCCGAGCGTTGATACGGAGGACTGAATCGCAAGCTTTCCAAGCTGGAACATACTGTTCTCTACCCCTGACGGGATACCGATACTTAGAATTCTCCGGATCATCCGGAAGTCTGGACGGATTTTCAGATAATCACGCACCACGATCGGCTGCCTGTCCTGACGCAGCTGGGCCAGAACTACAACTGCACAGAAAACACGTGAAATCAGAGTTGCAAGTGCTGCCCCTGCAACACCCATATGAAATCCCCAGATCAGCATTGCATTTCCTGCAATGTTCATCACATTGGATATCATGGAAATGAGCATCGGACCTTTCGTATTATCCTGTGCCCTGAAAATCGATGCTGCCGAATCATAAGCTGCGATAAACGGAAAGGACAGTGCCGTGTAGAAGAAATAAATTTCCGATGCACGCATGACCTCCGCCTCCACTGATCCAAAGATCAGACGCAGCATCGGCTTTTGGAAAACAAGACAAATCAGGCTGATCACAACCGAAATTGCCGTAATAATAAACAGCACCTGCCTTGCGGATTCATTTGCCCGCTTCACATTCTTCTGTCCGATATACTGTGCACAGACGATCGCACCTCCTGCCGCCAGCGCAGAAAACGCCTGGATCACCAGCACATTGATCGAATCCACCAGCGATACTGCTGAAATCGCCGCAGGTCCCACATTGCTTACCATCATTGTGTCCGCTGTTCCCATGATGGAGTTCAGAAGCTGTTCCAGAACGACCGGTATCAGAAGATCTGCAATCATTTTATTTGTGAACATATGCTTTTGTTCCATTTTCTTTTAACTCCCTTTTTCCTCTGCTTCTCTCTTACTTCATTCCTGATTTCAAATAATTTCAAAAAAATCCCTTTGCTATTATGGTCTTCTTAAACTCAGAATGCAAGTATTTTTTTGCCCTGATGCGTTTAACAGACGGCTTTCTTTCTATCTCACATAGTTTTCAAATCCAAATGAGGCAGAAACCGTTTTTTTCATACATACTTTCTACCTATCAGCACATACTTATCTTATCCTGCCGGCAGTTTTTAAGATTTTCACTTTTTTCTGCCTGTGCCATATCAGATAAGGAGGTCCCCATGAAAAAAGAAAAACATTCTGATATTTCATCCCGCAAAAAATCCAATCAGAAGATCATCGATTCCTACGATTATCTGTCTAATGCAGCATCTGCACAGGACTGCACCGGTCTGATCCCTGTCGGTCCCGCAAACAGAGCTGAGCTGGAATCCTACGAAGAAGTCTATCATTATCGGCCGCCGAAAATTGATCCGGAGAAATGTGAGTGACTTCTATCAACCAAATAAGGAACGGTTTCGCTCTTTTTGTCCGAAACCGTTCCTTATATTTACGCTGGTAACTACTACTATAACATGAAAAAGCATAGAACATCCTTTGTCTCATTTTCTACAAAAATCATCCCGGTAAATTTCTGGTATCCTGCCTTTTTCGCCATCTCCAAAAAAACCCGCAGGCGCTCGATTTCCCGGCTGCGCAGCTTTTCAAAATGTTCGATCGTATCTTTTCCTTCATAGCAATAGCCCTTTGTTCCAACCAGGGCATATTCGCCATAAGAATAAAAATTATTCTAGAGAAATTCCAGACGTTCGGAAAACATTTCCTTCATTTGCACCAAGATAAACGGTAATCTTCATCTTCTATTCCTCATCAAAATCTACTTCAAATACGCCTTCCGGTGTCTTCATGGTCAGGATTCCAAGATTAAAATCATCATCCTGAATCGTGATATGATATTCAAACACGACATCATCATCAAATTTGGAAAGTAAAATATATTCTCCATTTTCCTTTCCTTCAATCTGATCACAGATATCATCGTATACATCCTCTCCGGAAATCAGTCTCGGATATCCGGATGATTTGATTTTCTTTTCAATTGCTTCATATAATTCGTTCATGCTTTCTCTCTCTTTCTTTTTTTCATTTTATGTTGTTCTTTTTACGAGAATCTGATCTTACATCTTCTCCCGAAATCGCACATTTTAATTTATGCTGATTTCAGCATAACATACTCGCTCTATATTTTCTACTTTGACCAGGTCAGTTCTTCCTTCCCGGTATAATCAAATTTACCATCGTTTTTCTCTTCCAGCGCCTTGATCATATGATAGGTGTATTCATTATACGGCATCGGAATTCCAAGCTCTTTTCCCATCCGAACAAGCGCGCCGGAGAACATATCGATTTCCGTGTGGCATCCGGCATCCAGATCCTGCAAGGTGGAATATCTGGCTGACGGAGGAACCGCACTTCCACGTCCGGACGAGCTTTCGGTCTTGCTCATATCGATTCCTTTTGCCTGTGCGACTGCTTCCAGCTCTCTTTTTAATCCGTCACTGATTGCTTTCATGTGCACGCTGTCACGGTAACATCCAACGCCTGCTCCCAGAATCGCCTGCGGCAGATTGCTGCACACATTCAGGCAGAACTTGCACCAGATCTCTTCCTGAATATACTCTGTGGAGCGGAAATGAATCCCGGTATCTGCAAATAACTCTTCCACTACTTTCACCCGCTCGCTGTCGAACGGCGCGGACGGTTCTCCGAAAATGATTCCAAGTGTGGTCGGTGGATCAAAATGATAACCGTCTTCCTCTTTATGTGAAGCCACTTTGATCAGTGCCGGTAACACATGCTCCATTCCCACTGTTCTGCCAATGATCTCTTCGCTGTCAATACCGTTCATCAGACTCATGATCGCCGTATGCTCGCCTGTTGCTTTTTGTATACTCTCCAAAGCACCTTCCAGTGAACCGTATTTCAAAGCAACCACCATCAGATCCACGTCATGTGCCTCATCTGGAGTCCACACTTCCGGATGGTAAGTCTTGCCATTGATCGCACATCCGTTCTTTTTCAGACGTTCTGCTCTTTCTCCTTCAGCGATCACTCCAAGCCGGATATCTGATTTTTCAGAAAGACCCCAGATCACATAAGAGCCTACTGCTCCCGCACCTAAAACTGCAACTGATTTTATCTCCATCTTCTCTCACCTCGTAAATTTTCTATTTTTCAACCTTTCGGAGTACCCTTGCCGGATTGCCGACGATTCCCGTCTTTTTCAATAAAATTCCATGAACCATGACAAACACCAGCGATGCTGCATGTAAAAGTACCGCTGCCATTTTGTTGTCCTCCTGATGTATGTTATTTTCTCTTTATCCCCGCATCGGTGTCCTGACTTCAATCAGATTGCCGTCCAGATCATAAAAACGGATCACTTTCTGTCCCCAGCTGTACGTCATCAGCCTGGTGACATATTTGGTTTCCGGATACAGTTTTTCTAATTTTTCAGTAAATGCTTCAATATTCCGCTCTTCAAAATAAAGTTCACAGGAATTATTCTCCGGGACAACTTCTTTTCCTGTAACATCCTTCCAGACTTTTTCGTCCTGTAAAACAAGTCCTTCTGTCAGAATAACGTTTCCATCATTGTCCAGAATGATATCCAGACCAAACAGATCATGATAGAATTTCTTTGATTTTTCAATGTCTTTTACGACAATCAGGATATTCCTTAATCTCATCTTCTCCTCCACAACCTGATTTTTTTACTCTATCAGTTTTTTCTGATCTTCCTGGTAAAAAATAGGCTTTTCCTATTCAACTCCCCTTCCCAGCGGCACACCGCCATGGAGGGGAGGATATCTTCCATCCTATGCACACGACGTTATCCGGATTGCACGGGATTTATTCGACACCTCCAGTGCAAATGAGTTCGCTTTCCTGGAATAGCTACCGCAAATACTTCTGTGTCTTTTCCATTACGTTTTTCAGGATATCAATGTTTTGTAAAATATTTTCTTTTTCCAATGAATGATTGGCATCCTCATACACATAAATCGGAACTGCCTGATTCTTTGAACATGCAATTACTTTTTTTACATCGCTCCACGGATCCGCAGTTCCAATAAATGCAATTGCATCATTATGTTCAAACATAAAAGTCTGTTCAAGCGGGGTATACAAAATCTGGCAGCATTTTATCTTATATTTCTCAGCATAAGCGGATGCAATAATGGTTCCTACGCTTTTGGAAATAAATAAAACTTCACTGTACTCGTCAAATGCGATTTCTTCAAGCTTCTTTTCTGCCTGCGCATACAAGCACTCAAATGCCTCTTGCATTTTCTTTTTATCGCCGCGTATATTTTTGCCATTATAGGAATACTCCTCCATGACTGTCTTTTCATATCCATATTCCTGAACCAGTTTTCTTGCATAGTACAAAAGTGGCTTATCACAATGATAACCAATGCCTGGGAAAAATACTGCTATTTTCATGGCATCCTCCTAATTTATCTTTTATTTCCATATTTATCAAAATTTTTCCTGAGTGCAATCTCCGTCGGTATGATCGAACCCACCAGTGGAATCATCTGAAATACACACAGAATTCCCCCGACATTTCCTATGGCATCATTAGACTTTCCAATAACCAGAAGTAACACAATTAAAGATACCACCAAAAGAATAAGTCCACAGATATACCAGATCTTTCCGCAATAATGATGTGCAAATACCCAGGTGTCCTGATTCTTCATTGACATTGATGTTCTGTAACCAAACACATAATTGATCTGATCCGGTGCTTTTTTCAAAAACATTTTTCCGAAACCGATCATTGTAAACGGAATCAGTAAATCCATTATAAGCATAAAAATCCAGAATCCCATAACCGCACCTCCATTATTTTATCAGTTTTTCTCAAATACACACACACCAAATGTCTTATGTTTCAGTTTACTCTCTTGGGACAAATTAATCAACAAACCGTTTTCAGTTCTTGTGCATTTTGTGGTAAAAAAGAAACTGGAAATTTGTGCAAATGCTGGTGAATTCGGTTCTCTATGCAAATCAATTTTTAAGGCAGGACTCGCTCCTTTCGGACTTGCTCTGACTCCTAATATTTCACTGGTGATCATCAACCTGATATTGCAGGGCGTAAGTGATGGAAGTCAGCCACTTATGAGCAAATATTATGGTGAAAAAAGGACAAATGACTTAACCGAAGCGAAACATATGGCTTATACTTTTGCTATTATTTATCTGCCATATTACTCGGATAAATTATATGATAAAATAAGGGACTTTTAGTTGCAGGTTGTTCTGGAGTTTCAAAATCTTCAGCGGAGAGCGATTGGCTATCAGATAAAAACACCAATTTCACATTTTTTGCATATCTTAAATGAGAATGTTATACCACCCAGGAGGACTTATGAAAAAAAATTTTATATCCTTACTTTTTGTTTCTGCTATAACTGTCGGCCTTTTATCAGCCTGCAGCTCTGCACCTGCCGATGATAATGCTACGAATCCTAAAGCTAAAACCGTCACTTCCCAAGCCAATCATGACACCAATTCTTCTCCTGTCTCTGTGACACTGAACGAAGTCGCCCATTCTATCTTCTATGCCCCGCAATACGTTGCGATTGAAAATGGGTATTTTGCGGATGAAGGAATTAATTTGACTCTTGTTACTGGTTTTGGGGTAGTCTAGTTAGTACAAGACAATATTTATTATTTCACTCGGAGTTTCTGTCCTACATAGATCAAATTTGGGTTGGATAGCCCATTCAGCTGTGCAACCTTCTGGTAGGACGTGCCGTATTTAGCTGCAATACCGGAAAGCGTATCACCGCTTTGCACGGTGTAATACTGTGCGGATGAAGCACCTGACTTACCGTTCACGATATTCTGAATCGTATTGTAGTCATATCCGGCAGCTGAAAGACGATTCTTTCTGTCGTTTCCGTTGCCCCATTTACCGGCAAGAACTTCCTGTGCGATCTGCTCATTTGATTTTCTGGCAGACGCAGCGTTGATCTTGTTCTGAACTTCTGTGTAACGACTACCGAGAACAACCTTTCTTGTGTCACCGTTACCATATTTACCAGCTTTCACTTCGTTCACCAGTGTATCTACGGATGCAGAATAGATATGGTCGATGAAGCTCTGCACTTCCGTATACCGTGTTCCGAGGGCGTTCTTGCGGTTGTCACCATCACCGTACTTGCCCTGCATGACTCCAGCAACCAGATCGAGCGTGGATCCGCCCGGAGTATTCACTGTCGGTTTCGGTGTTTCTGCCGGTTTGGTTGTGTTTCCTTTTCCGGCGTACTTGTTCCATGCATCCTTGTCGCCGTAGAATTTATCCAGATCGAGATTACCACCCCATCCATTCAATCTACCACAAGAGCTATACTGCCGGATAACACAAGTATAAGCTCCCTCATTCCACGGCTTATCCTGATAGCCTGTGGCGTTCATGTCTGCGTACTGTGCAATCCAGAGTCCATAGTTTCCGATATTGTTGAATTTATAGGCTACAGACTGCGAACAATACAAAAGAGGTCTTACGCCTGTTTTCTGGTATACATAGTCAAGCCAGCTCTTGCACCATGCAAAATCCGAGCTACCGAATGCCGGGTTGCTCTTCCCCTCCCAGTCAAGACAGAGAATTGCTTCGCCTACACGTTTTCCGATTCTATCAAGGAAGTAATCTGCTTCTTTCTGGTAATCTCCACCATTCGCATAATGGTAGATACCGAGGCACTTCCCGGCGTTTTTAGCCTGTGCGTAAGCTCTTGTGAAATCTGGGTTCACGTAGCCTGTCCCCTCTGTTGCCTTTACGATCACAAAATCGCATGGTACTACACTGAGGTCAATTCCTGTCTGATAACTTGCAATATCAATTCCATTCATTGCCATAATGTTTCTCCTTTCAAAAAGAGGGCAACTATTCACCCTCTGAATCATTATCTACTTTCACCTGATCTTCCACCTGCGATCGGATATGTTTTACAAGCGGCTGCATAAACGCCGGGATATTCACTCCCATGTCCTGAATATTTTCTAAAATACTGATAATCTCATTGCAGATCAGCCACATTGCCACGACACACGCCACCAGAAATGTAACCGGTGACTTCCAGCCGATTGAGGCGGATGCATATAGAAGCATTTCGTCAATTATTGCTCCTACAACAACCAATAGCCACATGGATACCTTTTTGAAGATTCCTCTGATGCTTTTATAGGAATTGATATCCTGTGCTCTGTATTTGCTTGCCATAAGTCCGGTAGCATAATCAATCAGATTACATGCCACCAGCAGGATCACCGGCACTGCAAGCACTCCAAGAAGCGCCGACAGGAAAGCAAATACTGCTGTAAAAATTGCTTTGATATAATTTGCCTGTTCCACTTTCATATTCCTCATTCTTTCTTTATGAATTTACCGGCTTTGCTGTTCCGGTATAAGATATCGGATAATCGTATGGATAGTCATACGGATAATCAACCGTTTCCTGGATCTGTACAGAAATCGTAAATTTTTCCCCGGTCGCAACCGTATTTTTACTTAATTTCACATCTGTAATTTTAAGCATTAAACCACCTCTACTTCTATCCTTGCCTTCCTGATCGAATCCGCAACCGTGTACGTTACTTCCAATATATGTGTTCCTTTTTCTTTCGGAGCGATCTTGCAGTCAAGATAATGACCATTGATATCACACTCTCCTTGCACCACGATGTCTGTGTAACGTGCCAGCTCATAAGATGCTGTCAGAATCGTAAATGGCTCATCGTTAGGACTTCGCACCAATAGCTTAGCGTGCTTGTCTTCGCCCAGGATAAATCTAATTTTGTTCACAACAACACCCCTTTCCGTGTATCGGATAAATTACCTCCACAAAGAGCGGATCTGGCTCTGCGATAACTTGATACTGCTCCGGAACTGCCTCTACAGCGTAATCTTCCGGAATAACTGTAACCTTACAGTCTTCCGGAACAACTTCCACCATATAATCAAGTGGAACAAGTCTTACGCATAGAGTAGCTGGATCAACAATCAACAGCATCTTCGTGCAGTATGCAATATTGCCTGCATCATTTTCTGCCGTCAGCTCCACCACATACATTCCATCTAAATCATAAGGGACCGCGACATTCCACTGGTCCCCTTCAGCTCTTTCAAATATTACTTCTTTTCCGTCTATCTTACCGCTTACCTTTACTATCATAGGCGCACCGCCTAGTCTGTAATTTCAACAGCGATAATGAATGTCTTTCCACAGTCTACTGGGTTCGGAGTAAGAGTGATTGACTTAATCACCGGAGCTGACGTATCGACAGTAGCCTTACGTGTGACTGTAGTAGTCTTTCCGGCTTTGTCTTTAGCTACGATTGTGATGGTGTTTGCACCCTCAGCAAGAGTCACGTCTTTCGTAAATGTTCCATCTGTTCCAACTGTTACGGTTGTTCCATTTATCGTTACCGTCACTGGCTTAGATGTAACATCATCTGTTTTACCGGTTATCGTCACTGTCTTCTTATTGGTTACAAGGTCATTTGATGGAGCCGTGATCTGCAGTGTCGGAGGCACTGTATCAACTGTAAATGTTGCTGTCTTAGCTGCAGCTGCATTACCATCGTTGTCGGATGCCTTGACCGAAATCGTATGCGATCCATCTTTTAACGTCGGTGATGTGCATGTGCACTTATATCCACCGTCAATAGCAGTCTTTGTTACCGTCGATACGGCTGTACCATCAACTGTGACTGCGATTGTTCCTGCATTAACCCCTGAATCCGCATCTTTTACCTGGAATTCGATTGTCGGAGTTGTATTTGTGATATACGCTCCTGCAGACGGTGCCGTGATCGTAATAGTCGGTGCTGTCTTTTCTTTTACGCGAAGTTTAAGTGGTGCGCCGAGAGTAGCATGACTCTGATCCACCGTGGTAGTATTGCCGGCCACATCCGTAGCCTTTACTGTTCCGCCAAGAACATGGTCCGGCTGATTATAGCTCGACTTACTTGGAGCTGTAACCGTAGCTTCCCATTTCCCGGAGGTCGAATTATAGGTCAGATTGTATGCCTGACCATTAAATATATATTGAGCTGTTTTTACTGCCATCTACGCTTCACCTCTACTGCTTGTCTTCTGTTACCAGATCTTCTGCTCCGGAATCAATCAGGACCTCTTTTACCTTGTCCTTTAAAAGTCTCGGTACCTGTGAATAAGTTTTCTTTCCTAACATAATCTGCTGTGCCCATAACATTGCCATCATTTCTTTTCCTCCTGAAATTTGTAATAATATGAATAAAATGGTTAATACAATTATCGTTTTACTGATATACTGTTTCAGACATTTCCAGAATGCATCCTTTGAGCATTTCATTTTCCTCCTCCGCTTTTTCGACTCTTGACTGCAGGTCTGTATTTTTCTCTTCTGCCTCTTTAAGTCTTGCCTCCAGAGCTGCTATCCGGCTGTCCGGATCTTCTCCTTCCCGGTACATCAGCACACCAAGGATGCCGGCTGTGTACTTCACGATTGCATCGAGCTTTGTGTAGTTTTCATACACAACGGTATCTGCATCCCGTTCGCTCACAGACATTCTCTTAGTTGTTGTCTGATCAGAGAATAAAGTCTTCAGCTGATCCTCGGATGCTGAAATGGTCTTGATCAGAAGTGCGCCATCCGTCTGTTCAGTGACCTGCTGGATCTGCAGTTCCTGACCATCATTGAATGTGATTTTCATTTTTCTGTTTGCCCCTTTCTTCTTTTTAGAGGGATTCTGAACTAAATAGCAATTTAACAAAAGCAAATACAAAAATATCTGCTTTGAGCACAGAATTAGCAACTACAAATACCAATTTGAAAACGGCAACTGCCGATTCTGGTTGGAAATATATGACTGCAAATAATCTTTCAGAAAAGCTAAAATTTCGCAAAATAGGTCATGTGGTATTTGTTGCTGGATCGATAAGATTTTCAGATAATGGAAAATTTGCAAACGATCAATATCTAGGAAATGTCCCGTCAGGAATGACACCAAATGGTTATAACACATACGAGTGCCTTATTCCGATAGCTATGCATAATGGTGGATCTGCTGGAACACAAGCACGTATATACATAAAAAATGGTGGAGTATATATCAGCGGTACAGATAGTGCCTCATTCGTAATGATTGCATCAACGGCTTATTTTAGCTAACTGGTATAAAAATAGCTCTTGTCGCAAAAAGAGTCCATGAGCCTCCATTTTTATACGAAGTAATATGAAGCTTATCGCCTTTGCTACATTTTCCTGCAAAAGTAGAAACTAATTTGTAATAGTTTCCGTTATTTCCCATATTTACATTGTTTAATGCACAAGTGATTTCCTGTTTATAGCTTTCACTGCTGATATTGGAGGAAACTATAACGATAAAGGCATATGTAATGCCAGCTTTCAAAAAGCTATTGGTATCCCAATTTACTGTTCCTTGCGCAGTTGAATCAACGATTATTGGTTTTCTGTTTTCTAAAACAGTGTTAGTTTTGGTTAAATTCGCATTCGTGGTTGTTATTTTGGAATTTATATTTACTAAATTGCTACTTAGTTCAGAATCCCTCCTTTTACTGGTTGATAAAGTTACATATATAAAAGCGCATAACAAAAACACCCGACCAATGCCGAGTGTAAATAAATAAGTTTATTTACTTATGCGCTTAAATATTTAAAGTGATGATACCGTACACCTTCCTGATTCACTGTACAATATCGCATGGTTGTCTCTGACTTTGCGTGTCCCGCAAATATCATAGCCTCCTGCAGAGGCATTCCGCGGTTCAATGCATTTGTCAGAGCCGTCCTCCGGAATCGATGCGGATGCGCATTTTCTACGCCTGCCTTCTCTCCAATCCGCCGGATGATATCCTCAATTCCTGTTTTCGTCAGCCGGCTATTCGGTTTCTTGCTTCCGACAAATAGCGCCGGATCATTGTCTTTTCTGCTTTCCAGATATTCTTTCAGGTACATGTTGGTTCGTTCATTGATGTACACCGTCCTTTCTTTCGCTCCTTTTCCATATACAATCAGCTCTTTATTCGCATACCGGATATCTTCCCTGTTAATCTCTGAAAGCTCCGATACTCTGACCGCTGTGCTATATAGGAATTCTAGTAACGCTTTATCCCGGAGACTGCTGCATTTACGCAGCATCCGCTCACGTTCTTCATCAGTATATGGTTTCCGGATCTTCTTTTCTACTTTTATAGATTCCACCAGCACCATCGGATTTCTCCGAATCCGGTCACGATCTCGCAGCCATCCGAAAAAGCTACTATACACCGCCCGGACGTTCTTTAGTGTTTGGTTTGCTACCTTGCGGATCATTTTATAAGCCCGCATGAATCCAGAGATATCTCCTGAATCTATGTTCTTCACCGGCTTATTGATATAGGTCAGTAACCGAACCAGTTCATACCGATATTGCTTCACTGTCTTTGATGCTTTTCCTTCCAGTGCTTTACTCATCAGAAACTCTTCCAGATCCACTTCCCAGCTCCTGTCTACAACCTGCAAGTCCGTTTCCTGGATCACTCTGCACCCGGTAAATGTCATCTGCAGCACTTCTTTTAGCTCCCGCAGCTGTACTTCATCAAGAATCAGCTGCATTCTTCGCAATACATCCATTATTTTCGCTTCCATACATTGCTCCTTTTTGCTTTCAGTATATCAACTGGCGTACTGAATTAAGTAGCAAATTAAAAAATGCAGAGACAACGATGAACAATAATTTAAAAGGTTTATTGTCTGTAAAGCAAGTAACTGTAACAAATAATATAAATGTTGGTGCAGGAAAGGATTTTGAAAAATACATTAAGGCACCTTCTTTAACTGGCTATACGCCCATTGGTGTAGTCGGCTATGATCTGGTTGGGAATTGGGATGTATGGATCAATGTTTCCTCATGCTATTACAATAGTGCAAGCAATTTGATTTACACAAAAGGACATAATTTTGGAACTGGTGCATGTAACGCATTGTTAAATGCATTCGTTTTATACAAAAAGAACTAAATTATTTCCATTTTCCGATTATAAGCATATTGCCTTGTGAATAACACATTCCCTTTTTTACCGAATAAGCTGTAAGTTTATATCCAGTTGTGCTTACTTCATTGACTCCCATCCAGTATAGTTCATTTGTAGTTCCAGGAGATACTATAATCAATGGAGCTTCCTTGAATGTGAATGGAAAATCTACAGCTTTGCTAGAAGCAAAATATAATCCATACCAACTTACACTAACGTCAGTATTCCATGTGTATTTACGCCATACAACTGCATCTCCATTAGAATATTTTATGTAGTTGTATCCGTTCTTTTCTCCTCGTTCTACGATAGAAATCAGTTTATTGTTTATGGCTGCAATACTATCGTTTGATTTTGCCAATTTGCTACTTAGTTCAGAATCCCTCCTTTTACTGGTTGATAAAGTTACATATATAA
>OGYH01001122.1_pt1 | contig 26216 bp, 20 predicted proteins | sample 1576511 | NCBI WGS metagenome assembly OGYH01 (sample SAMEA3541522, study PRJEB24748) | human gut metagenome | biome: human gut; feature: human-associated habitat; material: faeces | place: China | collected 2012
CCGCGCTGGTGTGGGGCTGCTCCAGCAGACCCAGCTTTGTCAGCGCCGCCATCTCGTTGCGCAGCGTTGCGCTGGACACTGCCATATCAAAGTAGTTTGCCAGCACGCTGCTGCCCACCGGCTCGCCCTCAAGGCCATACAGCGCCACGATTGCCTGCAAGACCCGTTGCTTGCGTGCATCCATCGTCATAGCGCCTGCCTCCTTTTTGTATTGCTTTTGTTTGTTTAGCACTCCTTGTTCCTGAGTGCTAAGACCATTATAACCGTTTTTGCCCTGCTGTCAAGCCCTTTGCAAAAATGTTTATAAAGATTCATAATTCTGTCATAAAGGGGGTGTGCGCCCTAGGTGGGGCGGGGCTGAACCCTCTCAGTCACGCCTGACGGCGTGCCAGCTCCCCCTTTTGTCGCTGCGCGACATCTCCCCCCGGCCGGGGGGAGTCTTTCCTCTCAGGGGGAGCCTTTGGCATGGCGGCAAGGTTTCTCATTGCTATTGATACTTTAGTGACAGAGTTAACGGCGTGCGCCCTCTCCGTCACCTGCGGTGCCACCTCTCCCAAAGGGAGAGCCAAGAGCACGCCCGAAAGCTTCCTCGTTGTACCTAACACTTTAGCAACGAACGTAACGGCTTGGCTCTCCCTTCGGGAGAGCTGGCGCGGGAGCGCCTGAGAGGGTTCGTTCCCCCCTTTTTCAGCCATTCGCGCAGTTTTAACCCCCATTCGTGCAGAATTTCTTTTGTTTTTGCCTAGTTTATGGTATATTTGTAGTAATGACACCCCGTATAAACCCCACACGAAAGGAGCGAAATTATATGAAAGCCAAACGCATGATAAGCATCCTGCTGACCGGCAGTATGCTGCTGTCCCTGCTGCCGGTGTCTGCACTGGCAGCCGCCCCGGTGTTCGATGCACCCGCCCAGACCACGGCCAAAAAGGCTGCACCCCTTGTACAGGAGGCCGACGCCTCCCGCAGCACCGAGGAGGAAGCCGCCACCCGCAGCAGCCGTGATCTGGACGCGGAGAACGGCACCGCCGATAGCATTACCATCCAGCTGAACGCCGAAGGCACGCCCGCAGGCTATGGTGACGGTGAACATTGGTACTACAGTGCTGCCTCCGGTTGCCAGCTGGACACTGGCGTTTTTGCCCTGCAGCCCTCCTCGGAGCCCGGGGCGGAAAGCGCATTGAAGGCACGCCTTTTCCGCATTGGAGATAACGCCGAGCTAGTCCGCGGCACCGTCGGCTGTGAAACCAACAATTATGGCACCATCTCCGGCGGCATCTTCCAAGGGAAGGTGGCTAACTTCCGAACCATCTCCGGCGGCACCTTCCAAGGGGATGTGAACAACTACCAAACCATCTCCGACGGTACCTTCCAAGGGAAGGTGGACAACGACGGCGTCATCTCCGGCGGCACCTTCCAAGGGGAGGTGTACAACGACAGCACCATCTCCGGCGGTACCTTCCAAAGTGAGTTGTACAACTTCCGCGGCACCATCTCCGGCGGTACTTTCCAAGGGAATGTGACCAACTCCAGCGGCACCATCTCCGGCGGCACCTTTGAGAATACTGTCGAGGTATCCGCCGCCTCCGGCACAGATGCCACGATCGAGGGCGGGACCTTTAAAAAGAGCATGACGCTCAAGAATAGTGATGGCGCCCCCATCATCATCAGCGACGGCCTGTTTGACGGTGAGGTTGTAGCCAAAGGATGTTACGCCCCGCTTTCCATCACCGGCGGCCTGTTTACCCAAGCTGTGGATGTAAGCGACACCGACCCGTCCAAGCTTTCCATCACCGGCGACTATTTTGTAAACGAGCCTACCATGCCGGAAAGCAGCGGCATTGCCTTTACCTCTGTGAGCGATCAGAGTTACAGAACCTTCCAAGTGCCTGTAAACGGAGGCTGGTCTGAAAACGGTTACAACGAACTTTATGTGCCCAGCGGATCGTCTGAGCAGCCCAACACCATTACCGTAAAGACCAATACCAAACTGCTCTATTACCTTGCAGACGGTGAACGCTTCCCCGTCCTTGACAGCGACAGTGACAGCTACATTTACCAGATCCCTGTGCAGAACTATGAAAAGATCGTGCTGGTGACCGAGGAGCCTTCGGCACCTCCAACGGACAACCCCGGCGAGCTTGACCCGGCGTTCTCTTCCGGCGCAGCCGCACTTGGCGTGGTACTGGGCACTGCGGGGCTGGGTTATATCACTTATGCTCACATCTCTTCCCTGTACCTGTACTATACCCTGCCGGGCGGCTTTATCCCCTCTACCCGTCAGGAGCTGGCAAACGTCCTGTGGACGACTGCCGGAAAACCCGACCCCGTAAGCACCGCCCTGTATACCGATATCCCCGCTGACGCTATCGAGCAGCAGAAAGCCGCCCGCTGGTGCGCAGAGCAGGGTCTGCTCTCCGACCACGGCGCAACCTTCGGCCCGGACACCAAGGTGACCAATGCACGCATCATCCGCGCATGGAACAGCCTGAAAAAAGTGCCCGTGACCATTCAATAATCATTCTCTCATTCATCCTTTCATGTACACCGCCGCCCGGCTTGCTTCCACAGGCCGGGCGGCGGTGTTTTCACTCCTCCATCTGCTTTGCCAGAAAGGCCGCTGCCACTGCCACCGCCTTGCACTGGGCGTCCTCCGGGCAGGCAGTGCGGTCTTCGGTCAGCAGACCCACTGCGCCGGTCACGTCCCCGCCCGTCAGCACCGGTGCGGCGCATAGCAGCACCCGGGGTGCACCCTCGCAGGGCAGCAGGGTCTTTTCCGGGCTGCCGGGACTCTGGTAGGGCTTGCGGGCTTCCATCAGCTTTTCCAGCGGCTGGCTGATGCTGCGGTCGGTCAGCTCCCGCCGCCCGCTGCCGCTGACCGCCAGAATGCGATCCCTGTCGCACACAAAGGCGGTCAGTGCGAATTGGCGGCTGAGCACCTCTGCCAGCTGGGCGGCAAGGGTGTTCACCTCGCCCATGGGCGAGTACTTTTTAAAGATCACTTCCCCGTCGCCGGTGGTAAAGATCTCCAGCGGGTCGCCCCGCCGGATGCGCTGGGTGCGGCGGATCTCCTTGGGGATCACCACCCTGCCAAGCTCGTCGATGCGGCGCACGATACCGGTTGCTTTCATTATTTTGCCCTCCTTGCGGTTTCCTTTGTATGTAGTATCTGTCAGCGGCGGCAAATTATACCGGCAGCGCATTTTTTGCTTTGCCCGCCGCATTGCGTTCCGGGCGGGGTTCTGCTACAATAAATAGGAATAAACCCAAAGAAAGCAGGTGTCCGCATGGCACACATCCTTATTCTGGGCGGCGGTGCCGCCGGACTGGCCGCTGCGCTGGCGGCTGCACAGGCCGCGCCCGCTGCCCGCGTCACGGTGCTGGAGCGCAACCCCAAGGTGGGCAAAAAGCTGCTGGCTACCGGCAACGGCCGCTGCAATCTGGACAACACCGCCATTGCGCCGGAAAAGTATTTCACCGCCGACCCCGCCGCGCTGCGGCCTTTGCTGGCGGCGGTGGATGCCGCCGCGCCGCTGGCGTGGTTTGAGCAGCTGGGGCTGTACACCCGCACCGATGAGGCCGGGCGGGTGTACCCCTATTCCAATCAGGCCGCCGATGTGCTGGCGCTGCTGGAGCTGCATCTGCAGCGGCACAAGGTACAGCTGCGCACCGGCTGCACGGTAAGCACCCTGCGCCAGAGCAAGGGCGGCTACGCGGTGCAGTTTACAAACGCCGAGGGCGGCACCGAAAGCCTGCGGGCAGATGCCGTCATTTGCGCCATGGGCGGCGCCGCCGGGCCACAGTTCGGCACGGACGGCTTCAGCACCCGCTTTGCCGCCGACTGCGGCGGGCAGATGCGCCCCCTTTACCCCTGCCTGACCGCCCTGCAATGCGCAAAGCCGAACAAGAGCCTTGCAGGCATCCGCGCCAAAGCCGCCGCCCGCCTGCTGGACGGCGACCGGGTGCTGGCAGAAGAAATGGGCGAAGTACAGTTTACCGACTACGGGCTTTCCGGCATCTGCATCATGCAGCTGTCCGGCCTGCTTGCCCCCGGGCGCAGCCCGAAGCACCCGGCAGTGGAGCTCGATTTGTTCCCCGCTGTGCCGGAGACAGAGCTTGCCGCCCTGTTTGCGGCGCGGACGCCGCTTTTAGCCGAGGACACGGCGGCGGCGTTCTGGCTGGGGCTTTTGCACGGCAAGCTCGGCCGCGCCCTCTGGGCTGCCGCCGCCCTGCCGGATACTGCCCCCCACGCCCTGCCCGCAGGCAGCTGGCAGAAGCTTGCCCACACCGCCAAGCACTGGCGGTTCGAGGGGCTTACCCCCTGCGGCTGGCGGCAGGCGCAGACCACCGGCGGCGGGCTTGCCCTGACCGAGGTGGAACCGACCTTCCAGTTCAAGGGCTGTCCGGGGCTGTACTTCGTGGGGGAAACGCTGGACTGCGCCGGACGCTGCGGCGGCTTCAACCTGCACTGGGCGTTCGGCAGCGGCCTTGCCGCCGGGCGGGACGCCGCAAAGCACCTTTGCAGCCGAAAACGGTAACAGAAAAGGGACGAGGGAAAGCCCGCGGGCTTTCCCTCGTCCCTTTATTATCTAAATCAGGCAGCCTTGTTCTCGCCCTTGGAAAGCAGCTTTGCACGCTCCAGTGCGGGGCGCAGTGCCAGATACAGCACCACAGCGCAGGCAGTGGAAGCCACGCTGTTCACAAAGGTGACGCCGCCGGCGATCTTGGTCAGCGCCTGTGCCACGGTGTACTCCTGTCCAAAGATGTACACGTTGCGGAAGTAGCCAAGGAAGGGGTCGGTGAACACGTTCAGCAGCAGACCGGAACCCGCAGAGACGATCACCTTGACCAGATACCCGGCGCTGTGACGATCCTGATCCCGCAGCTTGAACACCTTATGTGCCACGGCACCGCAGGTGATGCCGATGATGAACTTGAGCACGAAGGTGGTAATAGCGTAGCCCGGGTCACCGGCAAGGATATCCGCCAGCGCCAGACCGATGGCACCCGCCAGACCGCCGGACACGCCGTCCAGCAGCAGCGCCGTCAGGGCAGTAAAGGTGTTGCCCAGATGGAACGAGGAGCCGCCGTAGAAGGGGATGCGGAAGAACAGGTAGGCCACAAGGCTCAGCGCAGCCATCACGCCGGTAAGCGCCAGCTCGTGCACCGTAAAGCGGCGCTTGTACAGCACACTGAAAAACAGGATCAGGATAACGACGACTGCCAGCAGCAGCCACATTGCAGTAGTAGACATGATACTTTCCCTCCAATCGCGCCGATAACCCCACAAAACTACTTGACATTTGGGTGTCCGGCGGGTATGCTCCTATTATACGCAGAACTGACCCCATGAAAATACCCAGAACAAAGTTTTTTTATGGGGTCAGTTTGACGCAATGCCCAGACAGGAGGGACATTCTATGGTACATCTGACCACAGCACTGGACCCGGCTTCGGCGGTGCCGCTGTACGAGCAGCTCTACCGCAGCCTTGCCGCCGAGATGCGGGCGGGCACTCTGACGGCGGGCACCCGGATGCCCGGCAAGCGGCGGCTGGCGGCAGAGCTGTCGGTCTCGGTGAACACGGTGGACACCGCCTACCAGATGCTGGCGGCAGAGGGCTACCTGACCGCCCGGGAGCGCAGCGGCTTCACGGTGCAGGAGTATCTTGCCCTGCCGCAGGGGGTGCAGCCGCCCACCGCCCATCCCGCGCCGCTGGCAGAGCACCCCGCCGACACCGCCCCGCCGGTACAGTTTGATTTATCCACCCGGGGCGTGGACCCGGGGCTGTTCCCCTTCCGCACATGGGCGCGGCTGCAAAAGGAACTGCTGTACTCCGCGCCGGAGTTGCTCACCCCCGGGGATGCCCGGGGCGATGCCGCCCTGCGGCAGGCGCTGGCAGGGTATCTGGCCGAATACCGGGGCGTGCAGTGCGACCCGGAGCAGCTGGTGGTGGGTGCAGGGCTGGAATATCTGCTGGGGCTGCTGGCACCGCTGCTGCCCGGCCCTGCCGCCGTGGAGACCCCCGGCTACCCCCGCGCCCGGCAGGTGCTGGAAAACAACGGCGTGCCCTGCCGCTGTCTGCCGGTGGATGCGGATGGGCTGTCGCTGACGGCTCTTTCCGCCAGTGATGCAGCGGTGTGCTACGTCACCCCCAGCCACCAGTTCCCCACCGGGGTCACCATGCCCGCCGGACGCCGAGCCGAGCTGCTGCACTGGGCAGCCCGCGCCCCGGGACGGCGGTACATCATTGAGGACGACTACGACTCCGAGTTCCGTTTTGACACCCGCCCGCTGCCCAGTTTGCAGGGCATGGCGGGCGCAGACGGCCCGGTGGTGTATCTGTCCACCTGCTCCCGCAGCCTTGCCCCGGGCATCCGCATTGCCTACATGGTGCTGCCCCGGCAGCTGCTGGGCGCATGGCAGGCCAAGTACCGGCTGTACTCCGGCACGGTAGGGCGGTTTGAACAGCAGACGCTGGCGCGCTTCATCACTGGGGGGTATTTCACCCGACACTTAGCGCGGGAGCGTACCGCCTACAAAGCCCGCCGGGATGCGCTGGTGGCGGCGCTGCGCACCTCCTTTGCACCGGAAGAGCTGACCCTTGCGGGGCTGCACACCGGTCTGCACCTGCTGGCACAGCTGAAAGACCCGCCGCCGGACGCCGCCCTGCGGGCTGCTGCCCGGCAGTATGGGGTGCGCTGTTCCCTGCTGAGCGACTACGACCTGACCGGCACGGCACATTCTGCCGCCGGGACGCTGGTGCTGGGTTACGGCTCGCTGCCGGACGCGGACTGCGCCGCCGCCGGAGAGAGGTTAAAAAAGCTCTGCACCGCCGCCCGGGAGGCATCAGACACCGTATAGTGCCCGCCTGCCCAGTCCCCGGGCAGGGCATCGGCGGTGATGTCCACCGGCTCGGCGCTGGTGGCTAAAAATTCCAGCGTGCGTTCCAGTGTAGCAAGGTCTACGGCGGTCAGACTGGTCAGCAGACTGCTGCTTACCTCCCGCAGACCCTGCGGCAGGGTGGTGGGCAGCAACTCCAGCGCCTGCCGGAAAAACGCATCCCACACCGCCGCCCGGGCGGCGGCGCTGCGCCGGGGCGAAAGAGAAGTGTCGGCATCCAGCGCCACTAAAAAGCTGTGAGCGTCGGCGGCAGAAATGCCCTGCACCCCGGTGCCCTTGCCGTACCGCGCCAGCTGCTCCGGTGTGAGGGCCCCGGTAAAGCCCACCCGCACTGCACCGTACCGCGCCGCAAGCTTTGTCAGCACCGCCGGGGCGATGGCAAGATAATCGGTATCCTCCGGCAGGGCGAACACTTCGCCCAGCGCTTCCCGGCAGCGGGCAGGGCCCGCGGCGGCGTAACAATCCGCAAGGGGGACGTTTTTGCCCCCAAAGGGCACTTCCAGCGCGGCGGGCACCGCCAGCAGATGGATGCAGTTCTGCCCGGCGTTCAGGTAGGCCAGCACAAAGCCCGGGGTCTCGTCTGCCACGCACAGCAGCACGGTGCACTGGTCTGTGGCCTTGGGCAGACGGACGGGCACCCCGCTCTGGCTTTTTGCGGCCTGCCGCAGACTGCTGCGCAGCTGGGCGCGGCTGAGCAGCACCGTGCCGCCCACCAGCGGCAGCAGCACCAGCAGGGCGGCGCACAGTGCCGCCCAGAAGGGACGCCAGCCGCTGCGTTTTGCGTGTTTCATGGCTCTGCCTCCTTTTTGTGCATAAAGCATAGCCCAACGGGCGACCCTTTATGCAGAAAGGCAGGGATGCTGTATGGATCAAACAGAAAACCCCAACGAAAAAGACCGCGAGGAACAGGAGGACTTCTGGCTGACGCTGGAACCCCTTCCCGTCCCCGACCCCGAAAAAGCCCCGCCGCATGAGGACTAAGGCTGCTGCATAGGATGCGGTAAAGGGGAGAGGGTTTGCTCCCCCGGGGGGAGCTGTCGCGCAGCGACTGAGGGGCTATAAATGGAGAAGCGAAAAAAGCGTTAAAGCGATAGCGCCGACTGGCGCAGCGCTAGCTTTTTTGTGCTTCGACTTCTTCTTTAGGTTTGTCAAGGGCGTGCAGCCCTTGACCCGTTGCGGGGTGGGTGGAGTCCAGAGGTAGGGAGGGGGGAGTCGGAACACCCCTCCCTGCCTCTGGCCCAGCGGAGCGTCCTTGCACGCTGACGGTAAGCAGTAACTTTTCACCAGCAAAGGAGGCCACAGGATGCCGGAAGGTTTCATGCGGGGAGTCGAGGCTTTGAACGGCATCGTGTGGGGGCCGATGGGGCTGGGGCTGCTCTTCGGCACCGGGCTGCTGCTGACGGTGCGCACCGGAGGCTTCCAGCTGCGGCGGTGGGGCTACTGGATGCGGCACACCCTCGGTGCTATCCTGACCGACCGGAGCGTCACCGCCCATACCGCCCGCGAGGAACAGGCCATCAGCCAGTTCCAGAGCCTGTGCACCGCGCTGGCGTCCACCATCGGCACCGGCAACCTTGTGGGGGTGGCTACCGCCATCCTTTCCGGCGGGGCGGGGGCGGTGTTCTGGATGTGGGTCATGGCGCTGCTGGGCATGATGACCAGCTACGCCGAGAACGTGCTGGGCATCTACTACCGCCGCAAAGACCCGGCGGGCGGCTGGCGCGGCGGGCCGATGTACTACCTGCGGGACGGCCTTGGGGGCAAGCCGGGGCAGGTGCTGGCAGTGCTGTTTGCCGCGTTTTGTGCGCTGGCAAGCTTTGGTATCGGCAACCTGAGCCAGCTCAATTCCATCGCGGGCAACCTGAACGCGGCCTTTGGCGTACCGGAGGCCGCTACCGGCGCGGTGCTGGCGGCAGTATCGGCGGTGATTTTGCTGGGCGGGCTGAAGCGTGTGGCTGCGGTGGCGGAAAGGCTTGTCCCCGCCATGGCGCTGCTGTACATCGTGGGTGCGCTCACCGTGGTGGGGGTGCATATCACTGCCGTCCCGGCGGCGCTTGCCGCCATCGTAAAGGGTGCGTTCGGGCTGCGGGCCGCCGGCGGGGGCATGGTGGGCTACGGCCTGTCCCGGGCGGTCACATGGGGCTTTAAGCGGGGTGCTTTTTCCAACGAGGCCGGACTTGGTTCCTCGGTGATGGTGCACGCGGCTTCCAACGTAAAAGAGCCGGTGCAGCAGGGCATGTGGGGCATTTTTGAGGTGTTTGCAGACACCATGGTGGTGTGCACCCTGACGGCGCTGGTGGTGCTGACCTCCGGCTTTGTGGATCTGGACACCGGGCGCATTGCCGCCGGGGCGGCGGGCAGTGCACTGGTGGGGCAGGCTTTTGACGCCGTGTTCGGCACGCTGGGGTCAAAGCTCATCGCGGTGTGCCTCCTGCTGTTCGCCTACTCCACCACTCTTGGCTGGAGCTGCTACGGCTGCAAGGCCGTGGAGTATCTCTTCGGCGCGGTGGCAGGGACATTTTACCGGGTGCTGTTCGTGGCGCTGATGCCGCTGGGCGCGGTGATGCGGCTGGACCTTGCATGGACGCTTTCCGACACCTTCAACGGCCTGATGATGCTGCCGAACCTCATCGGCGTAATAGCGCTGTCCGGTACGGTGGTGAAAATCACACAAAACTACCTTGCCCGCAAGCTGTACGGCAGCCCCGCGCCGCCGCTGTTGTCGGCGGGTGAGACGATTTAAAATTGCTTCCGCTTCAATCGTCAATTTTTTCAATAAAATCGAAATTTGCTGTTGACAAAGGCCTTTTCCTGTGCTAAAATAGCCAAGTCGGGTGCGAACACCTGATGCGAAAATGGTCGTATGGCCCGTTGGTCAAGCGGTTAAGACAGAGGCCTCTCACGCCTTTAACATCGGTTCGATTCCGGTACGGGTCACCATTTTATAGTAGTAAAACGGCTGTATGCCGTTTTATATAGATGCCTCTTTAGCTCAGTCGGTTAGAGCACCTGACTGTTAATCAGGGTGTCGCCTGTTCGAGTCAGGCAAGAGGCGCCAGCAAAGCGATGGAAATTTTCCATCGCTTTTTTCTTTTTCCCGGCGGTCTTGTTGACAGCACCGCCCCGGGGGGCTATACTTAACACACTATAAAGGATTAAAGGAACCTCCTGCCGCGCAGCTTTACGGTGCAGTAAGGCGAAAAGGCTCCCCCTTGGGGGAGCTGGCAATGCCGCAAGGCATTGACGGAGGGGGTCAAACCCTTGACAAAGGAGAACATCATGAAAAAAGTTATTCTGACCGGCGACCGTCCCACCGGCCGCCTGCACGTTGGCCACTATGTCGGCTCTCTGAAGGAGCGGGTGCGGCTGCAGAATACCGGCGAATATGACGAGATCTTTATCATGATCGCCGACGCGCAGGCGCTGACCGACAACGCCGACAACCCGGAGAAAGTGCGCCAGAACATTCTGCAGGTAGCGCTGGACTATCTGGCCTGCGGTCTGGACCCCAACAAGGTGCACATCTTCATCCAGTCCATGGTGCCCCAGCTGACCGAGCTGAGCTTCTACTACCAGAATCTGGTCACTGTCAGCCGTCTGCAGCGCAACCCCACCGTGAAGAGCGAGATCCAGATGCGCAACTTCGAAGCCAGCATCCCGGTGGGCTTCTTCTGCTACCCCATCAGTCAGGCTGCCGATATCACCGCCTTTAAGGCTACCACCGTGCCCGCCGGTGAGGACCAGAAGCCCATGATCGAGCAGTGCTGCGAGATCGTGCACAAGTTCAACTCCGTGTACGGCGACACGCTGGTGGAGCCGGAGATCGTTCTGCCCCAGAATGCTGCCTGCCTGCGCCTGCCCGGCATTGACGGCAAGGCCAAGATGAGCAAGAGCCTGGGCAACTGCATCTATCTGTCGGAGGAGCCGGAGGACATCAAGAAGAAGGTCATGTCCATGTACACCGACCCCAACCACCTGCGGGTGCAGGACCCCGGCCAGGTGGAGGGCAACCCGGTGTTCATCTATCTGGACGCCTTCTGCCGCCCGGAGCACTTTGCTGAGTTCTGGCCGGAGTACCAGAATCTGGATGAGGTCAAGGCCCACTACCAGCGCGGCGGCCTGGGCGATGTGAAGGTGAAGAAGTTCCTGAACAGCGTCATGCAGGCAGAGCTGGAGCCCATCCGCACCCGCCGCAAGGAGTGGGAGCAGCGCCTGCCGGAAGTGGTGGAGATCCTGAAGGAGGGCAGCGCCTACGCCGAAAAGACCGCCGCCGCCACCCTGGCCGACGTGCGCCGTTCCATGCGCATCGACTACTTTGACAACGACAATCTGCTGAAATAAAACGCGAAAGGGGCTGTTACACGGGGCTGCTGTGTGACAGCCCCTTTTTGCAAGAAAGGAGTGTTTTTATGCATCAGGCATCCGATGCACGTTATTCCTCCATGCCGTACCACCGCTGCGGCAAGAGCGGCCTGCTGCTGCCCGCCGTCTCGCTGGGGTTCTGGCACAATTTTGGTGACACGGGCCGCTATGAGACCATGAAGCAGCTCTGCTTCACCGCCTTCGACCACGGCATCACCCACTTCGACCTGGCCAACAACTACGGTCCGGAGCCGGGCAGCGCCGAGAAGAATCTGGGCCGCATCCTGCACGAGAACTTCATGCCCTACCGGGATGAGCTCATCATCAGCACCAAGGCAGGGTATACCATGTGGGACGGCCCCTATGGTGACTGGGGCAGCCGCAAGTATCTGCTGGCCAGCCTGGACCAAAGCCTGCAGCGGCTGGGGCTGGACTATGTGGACATCTACTACCACCACCGCATGGACCCCAACACCCCGCTGGAAGAGACCATGGGTGCGCTGGCAACCGCCGTGCAGAGCGGCAAGGCCATCTACGCGGGCCTGTCCAACTACAACGGCGAAACGCTGGAAAAGGCCACGGCCATCCTGAATGAGCTGCATGTGCCCTTCGTCATCAACCAGAATCGCTACTCCATCTTTGACCGCACCATCGAGAAAAACGGCCTGAAGGAGACGGCCAACCGTCTGGGCAAGGGCATCATTGCCTTCAGCCCGCTGGCACAGGGCCTGCTCACCGATCGGTATCTGCACGGCATCCCGGCCGACAGCCGGGTGCGCACCGACGGCCGGTTCCTGAAGGAAAGCGCCCTCACCGAGGAAAAGCTGGCGCAGATCCGTGCCCTGAACGAGATCGCTGCCGCCCGCGGCCAGAGCCTGGCCGAGATGGCGCTGGCTTGGATCCTGAAGGACGGGCAGGTGACCAGCGTGCTGATCGGTGCATCCCGCCCGGAGCAGATTTTGGACAACATCAAGGCGCTGGACAACACCACCTTCACCGCCGAAGAGCTGGAAGCCATCGACAAGGCTTCCGGATACAGCAAGGAGTGAGTATATGGCAAAGACTGTCTGGATCACCGGCGCAAGCTCCGGCATTGGCCGGGAGTTTGCTCGCCGTTACGCGGCCATGGGCTGCCGTCTCATCCTCACCGCCCGCCGGGCTGACCGGCTGACGGCATTGGCAGAGGAACTGAATGACGCCCACGGCACCGTGTGCCGCATCCTGCCCGCCGACCTTGCCGACCGGGCGGACTGCGACCGCCTGTGCGCGGAGCTGGCAGGGGAGCGCATCGACATCTTCATCAACAACGCGGGCTTTGGCGTCTGCGGGAGCCTGCTGGAGACCGACCCCGCCAAAGAGGAAGAGATGGTGCAGGTGAACGTGGCCGCCATGCGGCGGCTGTTCCAGTTTATGCTGCGCCGGATGCAGGCGCAGGGCGGCGGCACCATCCTGAATGTGGCATCCTCCGCGGGGCTGCTGCCCGGCGGGCCCTACATGGCGGGCTATTATGCCAGCAAGGCCTATGTGGTCAGCCTGACCCGGGGCGCGGCCCAGGAGCTGCGGGAAGAGCGCAGCCCGGTGTACGTCTGTGCCCTCTGTCCGGGGCCGGTGAACACCGAGTTCAACGACCGGGCCGGGGTGGTGTTCGCGCTCAAGGGCATCACGCCGGAGTTCTGCGTGGACGAGGCCATCCACGGTATGCTGCACCATAAGACCATCATCGTACCGTCGGCCTTTATGCGGCTGTGCACCTCGGCGCAGAAGCTGCTGCCCACGCCTCTGCTGATGCCCATCGTAGCCCGTCAGCAGAAAAAGAAGCTGGGCTGACAGGCAAAGCGCACAAAACGCCTGCGGGGCTTTTGTGCAGGCTGCCGAACGCCTGCCCGGGGCAGGTAGGACGTCTGCCAAAATCAGGACATTTGCATGAAAAAACTTGCCGGAAAGCGAGAAATGCAGTAAAATTGTAGGACAAAATGCCTTGACACTGCCCACAAACCATGCTACCCTAGTATACAAGAGCGGCTGTGTGCCGGGGAGGGGAAAGGTGCCTTTCCCGGAGGGACAGGGCCGCGCAGAAGGTCCGCCTGCGTGAGGACAACAAAAAGAACTCTGAATCAGAAAAGGAGAGATCGTATCATGAAGATCGCAATCATCAACGAGAACAGCCAGGCCCCCAAGAACGGCATCATCGAAGCAGCCCTGAAGAAGGTCGTGGAGCCCATGGGCCATGAAGTGGTCAACTACGGCATGTACTCCGACGCTTCTCCCCGCCTGACCTATGTGCAGTGCGGCATTCTGGCTGCCATCCTGCTGAACAGCGGCGCCGCCGACTTCGTCATTACCGGCTGCGGCACCGGCGAGGGTGCCATGCTGGCCCTGAACAGCTTCCCCGGCGTGATCTGCGGCCATGTGGAGGATCCCGTGGATGCCTACACCTTTGCTCAGATCAACGACGGCAACGCCGTGTCCATGCCCTTTGCCAAGGGCTTCGGCTGGGGCGGTGAGCTGAACCTGGAGTACACCTTTGAGAAGCTGTTCGGCTTTGGCTTCGGCAAGGGCTACCCCGCTGACCGCGTGGAGGCCGAGCAGAGCAACAAGAAGATCCTGGACGGCGTGCGCGCTGTGGCCTTCAAGCCCCTCATCGAGATCCTGAAGGGCATTGACCAGGATCTGCTGAAGGGTGCCATTGCCGGTGAGCACTTCCAGGAGCAGTTCTTTGCAGACTGCAAGGATCCTGAGCTGGCTGCCTACGTCAAGACCCTGCTGTAAGGGCTGGAGACGAGGACACCATGCAGGGACTGTACCAACTCAATGCAACCATCACCCACTTTCTGGAGGGCTTTCTGGAAACAGCGGTGCCCATGATCGCAGGTCTGGCCGAAGTGGTCGGCCTGTTCATCATCATCACCAGCCTGGCCAAAGCCAGCTACCACTATGTGCGGGCGACCTTTTTCAACGACCACCACGACTTCCATCATGAAATGAGCAGCGGCCTGACCACCGCGCTGGAATTTCTGATGTCGGCCGAGATCGCTAAGACCTTCCTGCTGCAGAATCTGGAATCCGTCGTGCCGCTGGCAGCCACCTTCGCGCTGCGCGCCATGATGAGCCTGCTGCTGCACTGGGAGATGGAGGGCGGCCACCGCCCGGCCAATGCCAAGGGCGAAGAGGTTGGAGAAAAGAAATAACGGCAAAAAACATTTGCCAAACTTTTGCGGTGCAGGGGACATCGACGTTGTGAAAAACGTAAAACCTTGAGAGGATCCCTTGACACTTGTGCACAAACGGTCTATACTCGTGCCATCGAAAGCAAAGGCGCTGACGGAAGCAATTCCGCCAGCGCCTTTTGTGTTTTCGGGTGGATCTCGCCTTCGGGGGAAATAGAGGGTCCTCTGAGGGAAATGCATCGTTCCTGCGTGCATCCGGTACGGGGAACGGCACACGGCCGCAGGGGCTGGTGCCCTGCGGCATCACACGACTTGTGGGGAGGTATGACTGTTATGTTCAGTTCCGTCAACACCTGTTGGACGCTGGTAGGTGCGTTCCTGGTCTACTTCATGCAGGCGGGTTTTGCCCTGTGTGAAGCCGGCTTTACCCGTGCCAAGAACACGGGCAACATCCTGATGAAAAACATGATGGACTTCTGCATCGGCACCCCGTGCTACTGGGTCATCGGCTTCGGCCTGATGTTCGGCGGCACCGGTGCCCTGATCGGCGGCTTTGATCCGTTCATCCAGGGCGACTACAGCCACCTGGGTCTGGACATCCCGCTGTGGGTGTACATCGTATTCCAGACCGTGTTCTGCGCCACGGCAGCCACCATCGTGTCCGGCTCCATGGCCGAGCGCACCAACTTCAAGGCCTACTGTGTGTACTCCGCCGCCATCTCGCTGGTGGTATACCCCATCTGCGGCCACTGGATGTGGGGCGGCGGCTGGCTGCAGAGCATGGGCTTCCATGACTTTGCCGGTTCCGCAGCCGTGCACAACGTGGGCGGCGTCATCGCCCTGCTGGGTGCCTGGATGCTGGGCCCCCGCATCGGCAAGTACGACAAGGACGGCAAGCCCCACGCCATCCCCGGCCACAACCTGACAGCCGGTGCCCTGGGCGTGTTCATCCTGTGGTTCTGCTGGTTCGGCTTCAACGGCGGCTCTTCCCTGAGCCTTGCCACCGATGAGGCCATGACCCTGACGGGCCTTGTCTGCTTCAACACCAACCTGGCCGCTGCCGTTGCCACCTGCGTGACCATGATCTTCACCTGGCTGCGCTACGGCAAGCCCGATGTCTCCATGACCCTGAACGGCTCTCTGGCCGGTCTGGTCGCCATCACCGCAGGCTGCGACGCGGTCTCTCCCTTCGGTGCCTTCATCATCGGCTTCGTGGCCGGTATCCTTGTGGTCCTGAGCGTTGAATTCTTTGATAAGATTGCAAAGATCGATGACCCCGTGGGTGCTGTCTCCGTTCACTTTGCAAACGGCGTGTGGGGCACCATTGCCGTGGGCCTGTTCTCCAACGGCGGCGACGGCGTGGGCAAGGGCCTGTTCTACGGCGGCGGCTTTGCACAGCTGGGCACCCAGCTGCTGGGCCTTATCACCGTTGATGTATACGTTGTGGTCGTGATGTTCATCATCTTCAAGATCATCGACAAGACCATCGGCCTGCGCGTCCCTGCTGAGGTGGAGATCGACGGCCTGGATATCCACGAGCACGGCCTGACTTCTGCTTACGCCGGCTTCTCCATCTCCGATGCCAACGCCGCTGCCATGGTGCCCAACGAGAACACCGATCTGGGCGAGGATGATGCCTCTAAGGCAAGCACCGTGCAGATGAACGCTGCCGTGCCTGTGGTCAAGGAGCCTGCCGTCATCCACGATGGCATCTACGACACCGGGATGCACAAGGTGTCCATCATTGCAAAGCTCTCCAAGTTCGATCAGCTCAAGACCGCGCTGAACGATCTGGGTGTGACCGGCATGACCGTGACCCAGGTGATGGGCTGCGGCATCCAGAAGGGCACCACCGAGAAATACCGCGGCGTGCCTGTGGACAGCACCCTGCTGCCCAAGATCAAGGTCGAGGTCATTGTTTCCAAGATCAGCGTGGACGCTGTGGTGGATGCCGCCAAAAAGGCCCTGTACACCGGCCACATCGGCGATGGCAAGATCTTTGTTTACAACGTGACCCGCGTGGTCAAGATCCGCACCGGCGAAGAGGACTTCGCCGCCCTGCAGGATGTGGAGTAACGCTCCGCACAATTTCAACCGCTGTCCCGCTTTGAAAGCGTGACGATATTTGTTCTCCTTGTTCTCCTTTTCCTTTTTCTGAAATCCATTCGGCAGAACCCCTGCTTTCTCCGCACAAGGAAGCAGGGGTTTGTTGTTGTCACCACGATGTGAACCCCCCTGCAATGGTTCCGGGTTGACATCCCTGTGCAGGCGTGTTATTTTGAGGAGTAAAAATTTTCAGTTTTTTTGTATCAGGAGTTTCTATGAGCAACTTGAACGATTTTAACCGCGAGGCCAAAGCCGCCCTGCGGGTGGCCCTGCAATGGCTGCTGCTGGCCGTGCCCACGGGTCTGGTCTGCGGCGTGGTCGGCACAGCGTTCCACCTGAGCGTGGAGTACGTCACCGAGCTGCGGGCCGCGCAGAGCTGGCTGCTGCTCTGCCTGCCGCTGGCGGGCCTTGCCATCGTGGCACTCTACAAGGTCACAAAGTGCGAAGGCGTGGGCACCAACAATGTCATCCGCGCCGTGCAGAGCGGCGAGCCGGTCAGCCTGCTGCTGGTGCCCGCTATCTTTCTGGGCACGGTGCTCACCCACCTGTTCGGCGGTTCTGCCGGCCGCGAGGGTGCCGCTTTGCAGATGGGCGGCAGCATCGGCTGGAACGTGGGAAAACTGCTGCATCTGAGCGATTACGTCCGCCGCACTGCCACCATCAGCGGGATGGCCGCGTTCTTTTCCGCTCTGTTCGGCACCCCGCTGACCGCCGCCCTCTTCGCCATGATGGTGGAGGACGTGGGGCTGACGTTCACTTCGGCCTTTATGCCCGCGTTCACTTCGGCCCTCATTGCTTACGGCGTATCCCTGTTCTTCGGGATCGCCCCGACCAATTTTGTGCTCAATTCCATCCCGCACCTGACGCTGGAAACCGCGCTTCAGACCGCCCTGCTGGGCATTGCCTGTGCCGCCGTGACCCGGCTGTTCTGCTGGACGCTTCACACCCTGGAGCACGGGATCCCCAAACGGATCCCGAATCCCTGGCTCCGGGCTTTTGCGGGCGGTGCAGCCGTGGTAGCGTTCTCGTATCTGTTCGGTGTCGGGCGGTACAACGGGGCCGGAATGGCCGTCATTGCCGATGCCGTGGAGCAGGGCACTGCCCTGCCCTGGGATTTTGCCTGCAAGATCTTCCTGACCGCCCTGACCCTGGCAGTAGGCTTCAAAGGCGGCGAGGTGGTCCCAAGTTTCTACATCGGGGCGACCTTTGGCTGCATCGCCGGGCCATGGCTGGGCCTGCCCGCCGGGTTTGCCGGTGCCATCGGTCTGGTCTGCGTGTTCTGCGGAGCCACAAACGCCCTGATCCCCTCCATCCTGCTGGGATTCGAAATAGTGGACCGATCACTGGAATCTTATGTAAAAAAGGAACCGTCACAGTTGGAATCTGCGCAACTTCTCCACTCAATCCTTCTTTGTCCCAAATTGCTTTGCATAGAACAATTGTCAAATGGAATTTCCAACTGCCACACAATGGGATTTGTGTACGGTGTTACAGGATGCAGGCATGGTCACATTCTACGAGAAAAACGGCTATCGTCAAACCCATATCGAACCTGAAAAAGAAGGTATGGATATGGTCTACATGAAAAAATGATAGAGAAATAGAAAGGAAGGTTCAGTTCTTCGACTGAATCTCTTATATAGGTTGATAAAATATATGGACAAATGGCAAGAACTAACGATTGAGGTTAATCGTGAGGTCGAAGAGGCGGCTTCTAATATTTTAATTGAATCTGGTAGTCAAGGTGTGGCTATTGATGATAGTGCAGATTATATGGAAAATGCGAACCGTTTTGGTGAGCTTTATCCTGAGGTTGAACAGGTTGAGACGGTTAAAATTACGGCTTATTATCCGGAGTCAGCAGATATCGAAGCTATTACTAAGCAGGTTAATGAGCGTTTGGCTGAGTTGACGGATTTTGGTCTTGAAACTGGAGATATTCACTTGGCTACTCAAGAATTGGTTGAAGAAGACTGGGCTGAGAATTGGAAGAAGTACTATGAACCAGCTCGCATTACCCACGATTTGACTATCGTACCGTCATGGACGGATTATGAGGCATCAGTAGGTGAGAAGATTATCAAGCTAGATCCTGGCATGGCCTTTGGGACAGGAACACACCCGACAACTAAGATGAGTCTTTTTGCACTCGAACAGGTGCTTCGTGGTGGCGAGACTGTGATTGATGTGGGAACTGGTTCGGGTGTCCTCTCGATTGCTAGCTCTCTTCTTGGAGCTAAGGAAATCTATGCCTATGACCTTGACGATGTGGCGGTTCGAGTGGCACAGGAAAACATTGATATGAATCCTGGCATGGAAAATATCCACGTTGCTGCAGGTGACCTTTTGAAGGGTGTAACTCAAGAAGCTGAAGTTATCGTGGCTAATATTTTGGCGGATATTCTCATCCATCTGACGGAAGATGCCTACCGTTTGGTTAAGGACGAAGGTTATTTGATTATGTCAGGGATTATCTCTGAAAAATGGGATATGGTGCGTGCATCGGCTGAGAAAGCTGGTTTCTTCCTAGAAACTCACATGGTTCAGGGAGAGTGGAATGCTTGTGTCTTTAAGAAGACAGATGATATTTCAGGTGTGATCGGAGGCTAAATGCAACAGTATTTTATAAAGGGGCAAGTTGGAAATCCAGTAATCATCAAAGATAAGGATACTGTGAAGCATATGTTTAACGTTATGCGTTTAACAGAGGATGATCAGGTTGTCTTGGTTTTTGAAGACGGTATCAAGCGTCTTGCACGTGTGACTGACCGTGAGAATCATGTCTTTGAAGTGATTGAAGACTTAAGTGATAATGTTGAGATGCCTGTATCTGTAACTATTGCCTCAGGTTTTCCCAAGGGAGATAAGCTGGATCTGGTGACACAAAAGGCAACAGAGCTTGGAGCTCAGGCTATCTGGGCCTTCCCTGCCGACTGGTCTGTGGTCAAGTGGGATGGTAAGAAGCTTGCCAAGAAGGAAGATAAGCTTGCCAAGATTGCTCTGGGAGCTGCAGAACAATCCAAGCGTAATCGTGTTCCAGAAGTTAGATTGTTCGAGAAGAAGGGAGAATTTCTATCAGAATTAGATAATTTTGATAAGATTTTTATCGCCTATGAGGAAACAGCCAAAGCAGGCGAGTTGGCTACTCTAGCTCGTGAGTTGGCTAAGGTAGAGAGTGGTCAGAAAATTCTCTTTATCTTTGGACCAGAAGGTGGTATTTCTCCGTCTGAGATTGATGCATTTGAAGAAGCTGGTGGCGTTAAGGTTGGCCTTGGACCGCGTATTATGCGGACGGAAACGGCTCCTCTCTACGCTTTGAGTAGTGTCAGTTATGCCCTAGAATTGAATAAATAAAAGAAAGTTGGCCTTGTTCCGACTTTTTTTGTATTTGACACTTTTAAGCTAAGATTGAATCTTGTCATTGGTTTTGTATGACGAATAGAGCATTTCTAAAAAAGTTGATAATCTTATTTAGGTTTAATATAATTGTATTATCTTTATAAAAGGGGAAGATTTTTAATGAAAACAAATCGTTATGTGACTCAATCTGCTGTGGTTTTGGGCCTTTTTGCTCTCTTGACTGTGCCACAAGTCGTAGGGCAAGCCGATGAAGCAACGGCACTAGTACCAACTACTTCTACCGAAACTGTGGCAGATAGTGGTGCATCAGTAGTATCAGGACAAGGAACTTCTGGGACAGCTGTTCAAGGAGGAACAGAGACTGTCTCTGCTACACCAACAACAGTAGCGACAAATGCTTCTGAAGAGCCATCAGCTAATACCTCAACGGCCCAAGCGAGTCAAGAAGCCAGTGCTGTTTTGACGAATGCCAATCAAGTGACACCAGCAGTGCCAGTACAGGCTGAAACTGTTACAGAGCCTGCTCATGAGGGGCAGACCGTTGATATGCAGATTCTGTCAACAACAGACCTTCATACCAACTTGGTTAACTATGATTATTATCAAGATAAGCCGTCTCAAACAGTTGGTTTGTCTAAAACTGCTGTCCTTATCAAAAAAGCCCGTGAAACTAATCCAAATACGGTCTTAGTAGACAGTGGGGATACGATTCAGGGAACTCCTTTTGGGACTTATAAGGCCTTGATTGATCCTGTTGCCCAAGGTGAGACTCACCCTATGTACAAGGCTTTCGAGATGCTTGGTTATGATGCCGAAACGCTTGGAAACCACGAGTTTAACTATGGTCTAGAATTTTTGGATCGTATGGTTAAGGCTGCTAAGATTAACATTATCAATGCCAATGTACGCAATGCTCAGACTGGTGATTACTATTACAACCCTTATAAGATTGTTAACAAGACCTTTACTGATACGGACGGCAAACAGGTAACGCTAAAAATCGGTATTACTGGTGTCCTTCCAACACAGATTTTGGTTTGGGATAAGGCCAACCTTGAAGGTAAGGTAACTGTTGATGATCCAATGGAGGCTGTTAAGGCTATCGTTCCTAAGATGAAGGCTGCAGGAGCTGACTTTATCCTTGTTGCTGCTCACTCTGGTATTGGTGACAATGAATACACTAAGAACGAGGAAAATGAAGGTTACCAAATTGCTGGTATCGAAGGCGTTGATGCTGTTGCGACAGGGCATTCTCACGCGGATTTCCCAAATGGAGATGGCACAAGTTTTTATGCAAAATACCCTGGTGTAGATGATGTCAATGGTCTCATCAATGGGAAACCTGTGATTATGGCTGGTAAATTCGGAGATCATCTAGGTATCATGGATGTCAAATTGACTTACACGGATGGTAAATGGAAAGTCGTCAATAGTAAGGCCAAGCTTGAAAAGATTGATACTAAGTCAGATGTTGCGGACAAGGACTTAATTGACATGGCAGCTCATGACCATAATGGAACAATCAACTATGTTCGTAAGGAAGTTGGTGAGACTACAGCACCAATTACTAGCTACTTTGCTCAGGTTCAGGATGATCCATCTATTCAAATAGTTAATAATGCACAACTATGGTATGCTAAAAAACAAGTAGCGGGAACAGCAGATGAAAATCTTCCACTCCTCTCAGCAGCTGCACCTTTCAAGGCAGGGACTCGTGGGGATGCGACCTACTATACCGATATCCCAGCTGGTCCATTGGCCATTAAGAACGTTGCGGACCTCTACCTCTACGACAATGTTACTGCCCTACTCAAAGTGACTGGGGCACAAATTAAAGAATGGTTGGAAATGTCTGCAGGACAGTTCAATCAAATTGATCCTAACAGCAAAGAACCACAACAACTCATTAACAGTAGCTATCGCTCATACAATTACGATGTGATTGATGGGTTGACTTATAAGTTTGATTTGACACAACCTAACAAATACGATCGCGAAGGTAAGTTGGTTAACCCAGATGCTAGCCGTGTTCGTGACTTGGCTTATCAAGGGAAACCTATTGATTTGAATCAGACTTTCCTTGTCGTGACTAACAACTATCGTGCGACTGGTAACTTCCCTGGTGTTAAAGATGCTGCAGAAAAACGTCTCCTCAATCTTGAGAATCGTCAGGCCATCATTGATTATATCGTTAGTGAGAAAACGATTAATCCGAGTGCCGATGGAAATTGGAGTTTCGTCCCTAATATCACGAATGCAGATATCCGTTTTGCCTCATCTGACAATGCGCGTGCCCACCTTGCTGGTCAGGATGCCATTAGTTATGTAGGACCATCAACACAAGCAGGATTTGCAGAGTATCGTTTGGTTGTTAAGGAAAAGGCAAATCAAGTTGAGGATATGACTAGGAAAGAATCTGATAAGTCACCAAAAGGTGTTGAGACGGTAGATCAAACTAAGCGTGTAACACCAAATACTACAGCAGTTGCTAGCGTGGCTAACCCTGCTTCAGCTATCCAGTTGTCAAATGCTCAAGTCGTTATCTTGCCTCAAGCTCAAGTACAAGAAGCTCAAGGTTCAAGTTCAGTTAAGGCCTTGCCAAACACTGGTTCAGATGAATCTATGTCAGCAACTATAGCTGGTATGGTTCTTGTGACCTTGGCTGGATTCTTTGGAATCAAAAAACACGAAAAAAATTAAGCAAAGGAAAATCCTCTATCTGAACTGCACCCCAAAAGTTAGACAGAAAAATCTAACTTGGGGTGTTTTTATTATGAAATTGACTTATGAAGATACAGTTCAAATATATGAACTGAGAAAGCAAGGAGAAGGTTTTAAACGACTTTCAAATCAATTTGGGGTGAATGTTTCTGGTCTAAAGTACATGGTGAAATTAATTGACCGTTTATGAATAGACCTTTAAGTCACCTAACCAAATGGAACAGCTTTTGTAGACTATATTAATTACTACAACATTAAACGAATTAGAGTCAAATAAAACATACTAAGATTAGTAGTGAGGAAATCTCCGACGGGAGAAAGTACTCACTACTTTTTCGTTATGTTAAAGTAGAGGTGTCTTGTTAAGTCGATGAGTCCTTTGGCGCTAGACGTCGTAACTAAAACTGACAAGACACCTGTTTTAGGAAGAATGTTATCAAAGTATGTGGGACGAAAAACGTCGAGTATTGAAAATGGCATCACTAAAGCAAGGAATCATTCAAGACAAAGAGGTAATATCATGCGAGTAGTTTTTGGTATTGACGTGAGTAAAGCAAGTTCAGAAGTGGCCATCTTGGTCAATGGAGAAAAAGTACATGGCTATACCATACCCAATGATGCCATCGGATTTAATCGACTACTTGGGGACTTGAAGACTGTTCACCAGCCAGAGATTGTCTTCGAGGCGACTGGTGTCTATTCTCGTCGTCTTCAGGCCTTCTTTGAGGATAATAGTTACACTTATACACGGCTCAATCCTTTAGAATCCAAAAAACAACTAGATAGCTTACGAGTACGTAAAACCGATAAGATTGACGCTGAAAAACTAGCTATGTCTCAGTTCATCCTCAATCGTAAACCAAGCTATGTCCAAGAAGCGCTTTACCAAGAATTACGCGACCTCAGCCGTTTCTATCAGAATCTTACTGAGGATATTGTCTGCGCTAAAAACCGTCTGCACAAGGTTTTACAGATCACTTTTCCTGAATTAGAAAACATCTTGTCAGCACCAACTGGGGAACAATATTGGAACTTGGTAATAACTTTCCCATGTAATAGTTTTGTACTGGAGTCGGATGACGCCACATTAACAGCTATCATCCGTCAGTCTACGGCAAAACGTATCTCTGAAAAACGTGTGACTTACTTAGTAGATAAGCTTACAAAACTAGCTAATCAGTCTTATTGTGCGGTCAAGAAAACCTCTCCAGTGATAGAAGAGGTCAAATACTATGCAGGGGAGTTACTTAGGCTTTCTGAACACAGACAAGGTGTTGTAGAGGAGATGGTAACATTGGCTCAATCTTTGCCAGAATATGAGATTCTTCTCTCTATCCCTGGAATAGCTGAAACCACAGCGACAAGTATTATTGGCGAACTTGGTGACATTCGTCGATTTCACTCTGCCAATCAAATCAATGCTTTTATCGGTATTGACCTCAGACACTATGAATCTGGAAACTTTCTAGCCAAGGAACATATCACCAAACGTGGGAATCCCTATGCCAGAAAGATTCTCTTTAAGTGCATTCATAACATAGCTTCAGCTAGCCACACCAATCCTTGTCATATCGCAGACTTCTATGAGAAACGGAAAAGACAATCGCAAGTGACTTCAACCAAACCACACACGATTGCCTCTATACATCGTCTCATTAGAACAATGTATTACCTCATAACGCATAACAAACTTTACGATTATACTTCTATCCAAAATCGGTAAAATTGTTTATGCCATATTATTGTAACGCCTTATCAAAAAAATCACCATATAAGGTGTTGGTTTAGTGTACACTTTTTACACTAAACTTTAATTCAAAAAAAGATAATTTCCTTAGTTTGACTATGGAACTCAAACTATTTTTCATCAAATACCTTGATATACTTGACAAATGGTAGAAAAGTACTCAGGTATAAGAAAGCGTCTAATTTGAGATAATACTGAAGAACTTTTTTTACTCTCCATAATAGTACCTCAACCCACTAATACTCAAGTCTACTGTAAAAATATAAAGAAGCAATATACAAAATTGCATAGTAGACTACAAATAATAACATAATAAGTAATATACTACTATTAAAAGACATATGACCTAACACATTAACATAACCGTTCGGAAACACATATTTTAGCGAAGCAAGTTGTGGAGCTATAAAAGAAAAAAGTGCAAAAATAATTCCTACAAGCATAGTGAATCCATTTGTCAAGATAATTGATGCCAGACTGGCAACTAATAAACACAACAAAAATACCAAAATAGTCCCTAAAATACTAATTACCGTATACTGTACATCATCAATTTTGGAAGGCCAAAACCTACCTGATGTATATGGTTTATGAACCAAATAAACATAATAAGTAAACAATGATGAAAAGAAAGTTATTACTATATACAATATTTGAAACAATAAAATCGCTCCTAACTTTGCATTTAAAATAACTTTTCTACTAATATCTTTGTAAAGATACATAATACCACTTGTAATTTCATCCCTAAAAATCGTACTTACAATATAAATAAAAACTACTAATGGCAAGGTCATTTGGTACTGAGTAAATAAAACTGCACTAAAAAACTCTAAAAAGCTTAGTGACCCTACTGGGGCGCTCAATTGCATAAAATTGGTATTAAATAATCCTACAACAATTAATAGCATTGGGAAAAAGCTAAAAGCTAACGCAATTTTTGATTCTTTTTTCTTCAACAATGCTTTAAAAAAAGGTAATGTTAAGTAATTCATTCCTATTCCTCCACAAATAATCTTTCTAAACTATCCTTTTTAGATAAAACATTATTAATTAGCTTAGCAACTGCAAGTTGTTCCAAGATACTATTTAATGCTTCATTATTTACAGAATTATCAATTTCAATATTATTTTCACTATACTTTAAGCTATATTTTTTCACAAGATTCTCTATCAAATGATTATCTTCATCTCTGAAAATCTCATTCAGCTCTATTATAATACTATTTTGCTCCGTACTGATTTTATCATCAATTATCCCTGATTCAATGAAAAGATAACGTGTACACAAGTCTTCTAATTCTGCTAACTGATGACTAGATATTATCATTGATGTTTTATTAACTTTTGACCATTGTTTTAAAATTTCCAATAAATTTTTAACACCGATAGGATCTAAACCCACAAAAGGCTCATCTAACAACACAAATTGAGGTTCCGTAACAAGAGCCAATGCTAAAGCAGTTCTTTGTTTCATACCAAAAGAAAAATCTATAGGTTTTCTATCTTTAGCTTCCCAAAGTCCGACTAATTTCAGTATTTTTTCGATATTATCTTGATACTGTTCTTTCTTATGAATTTTAAGATATAACTTTAAGTTATCTTCAACACTAATTTGTGGAAAGAATACAGGTTCTATCATGATTCCAAAATCTTTAAGAATATTATCTTCTTTAAAAATGTCCCTACCATTAAAAAAAACATTCCCTTCTGTAGGATTTTGAGATTTTGCTAATATTTTGAGCAAAGTACTCTTCCCTGAACCATTTTTACCTACTAAACCTATAATATCTCCCTCTTCAATCGTAAAAGTAGCATTTTCTAAAGAATAAAAAGCATTACCCTTATATT
>OGYH01001129.1_pt1 | contig 26126 bp, 19 predicted proteins | sample 1576511 | NCBI WGS metagenome assembly OGYH01 (sample SAMEA3541522, study PRJEB24748) | human gut metagenome | biome: human gut; feature: human-associated habitat; material: faeces | place: China | collected 2012
TCGCATATGATTATGCCGCTGCCCGGAAATGTCAGGGGTGTCGGTCAGACCGTTAGATAATGGAAAGTATAAAGCGGTATTTAAAAAGATGGACAGCGTGACATTGGTTGGCTGGTTCGTACAATATGCGAATCGATTTAAAGTAATCTCACCGAAGAGTTTGAAAGATAAAATTATAGAAAGTTTAGAACATGCAAAAAGCATATATAGTGAGTAAGAAAAGTCCTACATATAATATGTGGGATTTTTTTGATGCAAGATACATAAGTGTTGCGATATCACGACAGTAGATTTGCTAAAATGATAATAACTATGAATGATACGACGAGAAATAGATTTTATAAATGTAAATGCATGTGGAGTTTTTGAAGATGGGAGTAGATGAATGGAAGAAATAGTGACAATTTTATCAACAAGAGAATGGGCAATTGCCATATGGGGTACAGGATTCTTTGTATGGATGTTGACTCAAAGTGAAATTCGTAAAAGTTTATGGAACGTTATTAAAATCCTCTTAGGGAAAAATTTAAGACGCTTTTTTCTGATAATTGCTTTATATGTGGCGGGAATAACCATGATATTTTATCAGTTACCATTCTGGAATAATATATATTTAAAAGATATTATATTATGGTTGATCTTTTCTGGAATATCATATTGTGTGAATTCTATTATAAAGGGTGATGCAGAGCATTTGAAAAGCACAGTGAAAGATAACTTTAGAGTAATAGTTATTTTCGAATATTTTATTGGAACATTTACATTTAAATTTTGGATTGAAATGTTGATTATTCCGGTAATAACAATATTAATACTTATGAATGTGGTAGCAGAATCTGAAGAAAAATACAGGAGAGTTCATAAGCTAATAGATATTGTGCTGGCATGTATTGGTTGGTATATGCTTTGGGGTGCCGCGAATGTTGGATTAAAAGAGTATAAAGAATTAAATGCAATCAATACACTGGTTAGTTTTATGATTCCAATAGTATATACAATTTTAATTTTGCCGTTGGAATTTGGACTGGAGATATATTCTGATTATGAACAAGTATTTGTCAGGATGAAATTTCGTGATAACCAAGATAAGAAGATTCAAAGGAAACATCGATGGAGAGTGATTCGAACTTGTAAATTATCACTTCGGAAAATATTGTTGTTCAGAAAAGAATATGTGAATAAAATGTATGGTTTAATGTCAGAAGAAACATTTGATAATATAATGAGAGAATTCAAAGAAGAGAGTGATAAGTAATAAAAGGTGAAAAAAGATAATGGTTATTAAGTTGCTGAATGCTTTGTGAAGGAGAGTATACTCTTTCTTGTATCCATCCACTCCCATGCAGTATAATAAATACAAGACAATATTGGAACAAGTATCACACCCTCAGGAGGCAACCGTGAACACAATAAACGAACCCACAAAATCAACCACAACACTAGACTACTACAACAAAAACGCAAAAAAATTCATCACCGGCACCATACAGAATCACTTCCTGGACAAACTGCATCCGGGAGCAGAAATCCTGGACTACGGCTGCGGTTCCGGACGCGACACAAAATATTTCCTGGAGCAAGGCTGCAAAGTCACTGCCATAGACGGTTCACAGGAACTATGCAAACTCGCAAGCGAATATACAGGCATTCCGGTAAAACACATGCTGTTTCAGGATATGGATGAAAAAGAAGTCTACGACGGAATCTGGGCATGCTCGTCAATCCTTCATGTTCCGGCAAATGAACTACGAGACATTATAAAGAAGATGGCAAACGCTCTTCGAGCCCATGGAATCATTTACACATCCTTCAAGTACGGGACATTCGAAGGGGAACGAAACGGCAGATATTTTACGGATATGACAGAAGAGACATTTGCAAAATTGATTCAGGATATGGATGAATTAGAGATAGAAGAACAATGGATTACATCAGATGTACGTCCGGGGCGGGGAGAAGAAAAATGGCTCAATCTAATTTTGAGGAAAGAATAGATACATATGAGATCGAATCTACGAATGTAATGACCGGGGACAGAGACCGGAGCCGGTATCTATATTATCAACTGCAAATGAGTATGGCAAAGGCGAAGCAGATTGATATCATCGTCTCATTTCTGATGGAGTCGGGTGTGCGGATGCTCTTAAATGATATGAAGCGGGCGCTGGACCGGGGCGTGAGGATCCGTATCTTGACGGGAAATTATCTGGGGATCACACAGCCGTCGGCTTTATATCTGATCAAGAGTGAGCTCGGTGACCGTGTGGATCTGCGTCTGTATAATGAAACATCACGCTCATTTCATCCAAAATCTTATATCTTTCATTATGAATCTTCGAATGAAATATACATCGGATCATCGAACATTTCCAAAAGTGCGTTAACTTCAGGAATCGAATGGAATTACAGATTCAGTGATATGTTGGACAAAAAGAATTATGAGTTGTTCTATGCTACATTTGAAGATCTGTTTCTGAACCATTCGATCATTATAGATGATGAAGAATTAAAACGATATTCCAAGGCATGGAAGAAGCCGGCGGTGTCGAGGGATCTGGCGAAATATGACGCTACAGAAGATGGAGAGGACAGGAATGCTGAAAATGTCCGAATGTTGTACCGTCCACGGGGAGCGCAGATAGAGGCGTTGTATGCGTTACAGGAAAGCCGCATGGAAGGTGCGACGAAAGGACTTGTATATGCGGCCACCGGAATCGGAAAGACATACCTTGCTGCATTTGATTCGGCAAAATATGAACGAGTGTTGTTCGTTGCACACAGAGAAGAAATCCTGAAGCAGGCGGCGGTTTCTTTCAAAAATGTTCGGAACTCGGAGGATTATGGATTCTTTGACGGAAAAGAAAAGGATAGGGATAAATCCGTCATCTTCGCATCGGTAGCGACACTCGGAAGACCGGAATATTTGAATGAGACATATTTTCCGGCGGATTATTTTGACTATGTGATCATTGATGAATTCCATCATGCGGTTACAGATCAATACCGGAGAATCGCAGACTATTTTCAGCTGCAATTCTTACTGGGATTAACAGCAACACCGGAAAGAATGGACGGGAAAAATATCTACGAAATCTGTGAGTATAACGTGCCATATCAGATTTCATTAAAAGAAGCGATCAACAAAGGAATGCTCGTACCATTTCACTATTACGGCGTGTATGATGAGACGGATTATTCCGGACTGCGGATCGTGAAGGGGCGCTATGATGAGCGGGAGCTGAATCAGGCTTATATCGGAAATGAGAGAAGATATGACCTGATTTACAAATATTATCGAAAATATCGTTCTGTGCGTGCAATCGGATTCTGCTGTTCCAGACAGCATGCAGAAGATATGGCAAAAGAATTCTGCCAGAGAGGAATCGCATCCGCAGCAGTATACAGCGGTGAAAATGGAGCATATGCCGAGGAGCGTAACGAAGCTATCCGCAAATTAAAGAACGGAGAGATACGGGTGATCTTCTCTGTGGATATGTTCAATGAAGGTGTGGATATCGCTTCACTGGATATGGTAATGTTCCTGCGTCCGACGGAATCCCCGGTCGTATTCCTGCAGCAGTTGGGACGAGGACTTCGTCTATATAAAGGAAAAGAATATCTGAACGTATTGGATTTCATCGGGAATTATGAGAAAGCGGGGAAGGCACCGCTATTGTTAAGCGGAGAGCAGTCATTTAGCAAGAAAGGATCCTGCGAGTATCAGGATTTAGAATATCCGGATGACTGCATCGTTGATTTTGACATGCATCTGATCGATCTGTTCAAGGAAATGGATAAGAAGAAATTAACGTTGAAAATGCAGGTCCGGCAGGAATATTATCGTGTGAAAGAATTACTGGACGGAAAGCGGCCAAGCAGAATGGACTTATTCACTTATATGGATGATGATATTTACCGGATTTGTGTCAGCGGCAGTCATGCGAAAGAAAATCCATTCCAGCAGTATCTTGATTTCCTGTATGAACTTGGTGAATTGTCAGAGGATGAGCAGAAGTTATATGCGGGAATCGGGCGAGAATTCATTCAGACCATCGAAACTACGGAGATGCAGAAAGTGTATAAGATGCCGATACTTTACAGCTTTTATAATCATGGAAATATCCGGCTTGCGGTTACGGATGAAGAGGTATTGGAGAGTTGGAAGGAATTCTTTGATACAGGGACGAACTGGAAGGATTTCCCGAATGTGAATACTTATGAGGATTATAAGAAAGTGACGGATAAGCAGCATCTGAGTAAGGCGAAGCGGATGCCGATTACACGCCTGAAAATGTCAGGGAAGGGATTCTTTGTGGAGAAGGATGGATATGCGTTGGCGTTGAGGGATGAGATTGAAGACGTTGTTGGTAATATGGCGTTTGGCGAGCAGATGGGGGATGTGCTTGGGTATAGGAGTTTGGAGTATTATCGGCGGAGGTACAAAAAAAATAGAAGTGAAGGGGATTAAAGCTGACGGGAAAGGTCGGCTTTTGATATAGGGAAATTTTAGAAAAATAGTAGAAAAAGTGACAAAAAGCGACAGATTTTTGAGTGTTATGTGTATTTATATATGTAAGGTATATTTATATGGTTAGATATAAAGTATATCAAAGCAGTATAGAAAAAGATTAATTAATTTGCGGGTATAAAAAGGAGACCTAAATAATATGGAAAAAAGAAAAGATATTGATATGCTTAGATTTTATGGCGGGGATATTCACCAAAAAAATAAAGAAGGGGAATATGTAATTACGAATAATCTGGTAAATCCTAAAAATAAAGAAGATATGTTATGGGGAGATAGAGATGCATATCGTACATTAAATGCTTTGCTGTTTGAGGGAATTGCAAATGAAAAAGAGAGGATATATAAAGAAAAGCGTAAGTTAAATCCAGTCTTTATAGAATTAATTGAAAATACTCTTGATATATACAGGGGAATCTTCGCAGTAATGTGTCGAAAAAAGGAAAACCAGTTGTCGGTTTCGAAAGTCAAAAGAGTAGATCGAAAAGCATCATTAATGGCGTACCTTAAGGGTCATACAGAATCGTTTGTGTCTTGTACTAAGGGGGAATATGATGATGAGTTTGCTAGTAAAAACAATATAATACTTTTGGAGATAGAAAGTTTAGAAAATACCCCATATGTGGATTACCAACAGGTTATAACAATGCAAGAGTATTGCAACTATGATGAAAAAGAAGTTTTATTTCCACCATTCCTTTCTTTAAATGTAAGCGAAATAGAGTTAACAACAAAGGATAACCATATCAGGGATATGTACGGACAACCACCTGTGGGTAAGTATCTGCTGAAGATGGAGGAGTTTCCAGATTATCGAAATGCCATAACGTCTTCCAGAGAAGAATTATTAAATAAGATACTGGATGAAAAAGATAAGGCGGTTTTATGTTTAGAACATATGAATAATAATATGTGGAAAGAAGATTATCATGAATATGTGGAGTGGAAAAATAATTTACACAGTTATTTAAAACTTATATATTCTGATATGTGGTATGGAGAACGGGAAAAATAAAATATTTTAATTTGGAGACTAGCTATGAATAATAATGATGATAAAGAGAGATGGGAAACGTTTTGCAAATTATATGATAAATTGTCTTCTAAAGAGGAAATGCGAGAGTTGTTTGAAGAGGAAATTAAATGTTTTTCATTATATTTGAGCCATGTGAATCAAGATTATGTGTATAATGCAACATTCTTACCACAATTCAAGGATGATTTCTGGAATTTTTTATGTGCGTTTAATAAGAAATATAAAATTGTAGAAAAATTATTTGATGTAGCAGAAAAATATTATAATGTCACTTTGAAAATTGACAGATATTGGATGATGACAGTAGATGAAAAGGGAAAGATTAAGAAATCCACTTTAAGTGGTGTGGATTATATCTGTGAAAAAGAAATGATGATAGAATGTAGCATTTTATATAATTTAAAACGTTATACTTTTCGAAGAAACGTGAGGATTACTTTTGAAGATGAAAGTTTAAATAAAGTACTTGAAAATTTAAAAGCGTTTTTAGAAAAACATTCATCAAAAGACAAAGAGGAGTCTGAAAAATGAGCAGGATAACAAAAGAAGAAATTGAAAAAACTAAATGTGGCAGATTTTTATTGTCTGATGAAAATATATATCTTTCTATATATTCTTTGAATTCGTATGTATTTGAATATAATCTCTTAAATACAGAAGATCGTATCTTATATCACCGGTTACAGGACAAATTTGATGCAAGACTTATTAATAGAGTGATTACACGAGTAAGAAAACAAATTATAGAGTTATTGGATGAGGATAAATATATTGAAGCAAAAGTTTATTTTAAACCCAAGAAATTATCTGAAAATGGAGAATTAGAATTCAGACCACTTCATAGTACAGATTTAATTACTCAGATAGCAATCGTATCGATGCTTCATTTATTTGTTTATGAAATACCTGAAGAAGAGGAAGGAGATCCAAAATTGCGGCTTTCAAATTTAAGCCGGTTAATACCGTCTGACTTTTATGGAAACAGAGTTTCTGTGAAACCAGAATATTTATTTAAACCATGGAAGCAGCAGTATCAAAAATATAATCAGAACAGTAATGATGCGTTAATGAAATATCATACTTCGTTAGAATATAAATATGAAGTAACATTGGATTTGGAGAATTTTTTTCCAACAATTAACCCGATAATTATTTACCGTTATATTATCAATCATCTTCCTGCATATTTGAATGATGAAGAAAGAAAGATGATGAAAAGAGTATTGCAAAAGCTTTTATTTTGTAAGCTTACTACAACATTTGATGAAAAAACAGCAGGACAATACTATAAAGTAACAAAGGAGGCTGGCAATTATGACATTGTGGATAAAATAGAACAAAATGAAAAGGAATGTTGGGCTTTTAAGGAAAAATCAGATAAATTTGTAAGGGGGATTCCGCAAGGACTGCCACAATCATATTTCCTTGGAAATATATATATGATATCTATTGCTGAGATTTTCAGAAAAAAATTTACTGGAGTAAGTTATTTTTACGTAGATGATTCTGTTATTTTTACAAATGATGTGAGGGAAGATAATTTTAAGGAGCAATTAAAAGAACTTAATAAACAAATTGCAGATGAAGCTAACAATTTTGAAGAAGATAGTGCAATTTATCCCAAGGGAACAGAAAAATTTTATAAGAGTGATCTTTATGGAGTTAATGTACATTTAGACGGAAAAAGTAATTACACACGTTTAGATAATCTGGATGACAGTGAAGTGTATTTGAAGTGTATAAGTCGTGAAATGTCTCAGGCCGGAAGTGATTTTTTCAGAATGTACTCAGATGAAGAGAATAGGAACTTAGAGGAAAAATTAGATGTTTTATCTAAACAAGTAAAAGCAAAACGGGATCAGTTAGTAGAGGAGAAAAGTCAGAAAAGAGACAGTGGGAATGAAGATGCGATAGAAAAAGATGAGGATGATACGCAAAAATTTGAAAAAAGACTTACAAGATATTATAGATTTTTTGAATACAGAAAACAAAGACTTGTTGCTATGCATCAACCGGAGAATGGATCAGATGAAGATTACAAGAAAGAATTGGAAAAGATTATTTATTCAGAACTTTCGGAAGAAGATATGGAGGATGATGAGAAAATATTGCAGGCGTTTATGAATTCTTACGGAGCGGATATATGGGATGCTGCAATTGGAATGTATCAGACATTTGCAGATGATAAAGAGCAGAATGTGTTAAAGAATTACATATTAAAAATAAATGAGCTTTGTTATGGGAAAGCATCAGTAGAATTTTCTTATTTAGAATGTACATATAGAGATTTGTTGAGAAATGAAGAAGAGAATGATTATTCGGTTGAAGAAGATATATTTGAAGAGACATTAAAAAGATATATGACAGAAGAAGATTTAAGGGATATATACAATGATCCATATAAAACTTTAAAATATTTAGCAAGGGTGAGATTAAAAAGGTATGCAAATAAGCATTACGAAGTGGCAGAAGATTATAGTTCTAAATTATTGAAAAAAACAGATGAAGAGATTATTAAAATACTTTTGTCAGAAAACGAGAAACTTCCATCAAGATTGAGAATTGTATGTGCAAGTACACAAAAAATTATTAGAATGGTATTGAATACTGTTTGTTCGTATTTATTTAATGTCGAGGTATCTAATCATCCGGTTTTAGCCCAAAATAGTAAAAAGGCATTAACATATGGAGAACTTAGAATTTTATCGTTTGTTCGTAATTCTTTATTTACTATAGAAGAGTTCAGAAAAAGGGAAATATTACTTGATGATAAGCAAAACAAAGATACCGCAGATTACTCTATTATGAAGGTATTAGAAATTTATCATTCTTTTGTAAAAGATCCGGTTTCAATCGATAAGTTGATAATTACACATAAATATACTTGTGATGTCTGGAAGAATGGATCAAAGCATTTGTATTTTTATACATTGCATAATCAGGAACATGCAATTGTATTAATTCAAAATATTGTAAAATTAATTCATGCAATCGATTTTTTGAAAATTTCTGCAATTGATTATTATATTTTGTTTCTGGCTTGCTATCTGCATGATATTTCCATGGTAAAGATTCCGGCTTTGGATAGTTTTTTGACTGATACGAATGAAGCAGATGAATTAGCACAAGAATTGTTAGACGAGTTTAATAAAGAACTTCAAAAGGATAATTTGGAAGAAAAGGTAACAGAAAATGAAATAAAAGAGAATCAAAATCTTTATGAAGATGAACTGGATATTTTAAGCGTAAAAAAATATATGCTTGAGAGTTATAAAAAATTGGATGAGTATTTTGAAAAGAAGATTCGCAGAAGACATGCAATTGACAGTTCATCTGAAATAAGACAGAGGGCTGAAATAAAATATTTGGATATGCCGATGCGTGAATTGGTAGCAGAAGTTTCAGAAGCACATGGTGCAGATGAAAGAAATATTTATAGTATAAAATCGAATGCTTCAAGTCGGCTTATGAGTATAAAATTTGATAAAATACTTCTTCGACTTGCAGATTTATTGGATATGAGTAGCTACAGGGTGTCGAAACCAATTCTCTATCATAATATGGAACAAATGTCGGAGGAATCAGCATTTCATTGGATTTCGCATTTGTTAACTCAGGGGTATAAATTGCGAACAAAATATGAAATTGGTTCGTCAAAATCTTCAGGGACAGATAATTTAAAAGAAACCGAAGAAAGCTTAGAAAATATTGAGGGAGTATTGACTCCTCAAACGATAACAGAAAAATTGATTTTAGAAATACCGGTAGATATTTCCCAAATGTCCACGATTGAATGCGAAAATCCGTGCCGAAAAGTACAAATCGGCAATATATCGCGCCAGGAAATTACATTGATTTGTGGAGAAGGATGCCAAAATAAAAGCAACGATGGTTTGGAAAATAGATGTAATTTTTTATGTCGGTGGTTTTGCGTGAAGAATGATTATCTTATTAAAGAACTTGTTGCATTAAAGGAATACCTAAATCGAAATAAGAATAATTACTTTAAATGTGAAATTGAAATTAAAATTAAATGTAATAATAAAACAAGCATAGAGGCCAGACAGTTTGAAATATTGAACCATTATATTTAAGATAAAAAATGATGTATTGCTGGAGATGACATTATAAAAGATTGTGGAGATAGCAGGGAGTTTATTTAAAATATGTGCATGATGCATGAGAATAAAAAGGTAAAACTTAATTTTAGTGGAAGCGAATTAAAGTTTATAATGTGGAAGTATCGACTTTTTGAATAATTTGATATAATATATAGTAAAAATAGTGAAAAAATATATAATATGACTAAAAAAGAGTAAAAGGGGGCAAAAGATATGGCGGGAAGTGCACAAGGAGCTCCAACAAAAGATTTTTTTGTAAAGATGCTTACTAGAGATATTGAGCTAAATGATGCAATATTGGATTTGCTTGATAATTGTTTGGATGGAGTTGTTCGTCAAAAGGGTTCGGAGGGAAAGAATTCAGATGCTAATTATTATAAAGGATATTATGCAAAGATATCTATAACAGAAGGCGAATTTGCTATTGAAGATAATTGTGGGGGAATTCCAAGAGAGGTCGCAGAAAAATATGCTTTTCGTATGGGAAGATCTTCGGAAAAGGAAGATGATGATTTACCTACAGTAGGAATATATGGCATAGGAATGAAGCGAGCAATTTTTAAAATAGGAAATTCAGCAAAAGTTGTTACTAATAACGATGGCTCCGCCTATCAGGTAATAATTCCTTCTGATTGGGCAAAATCTGATGAAGAATGGGATTTTCCTATTGAAGATATAGAGGATTCAAAGATATTAGATGGTGGAGGAACTAAAATTTCAATAACAGATATTAACCCAGAAATTGCAATGGGATGGGGAAAGAGTGAAAAAATAGAAGAATTTTCTGAAAGGCTTATAAAAGTAATACAGCAAAGCTATAGTTTTATTATTCAAAAAGGTTTCGAAATTGAAGTCAATTCTAACGAGGTACTACCGCTTCCAATTAAATTATTAATGGATGAAAGTAGTAGTGGAGGAATAAAACCGTATTTATATAATCAAATTATTGAGGGGGTTCGAGTTAGTCTTGCTGTTGGATTTTATGCGCCACCGCCGTCTCCAGAGGATATAGATGATGAGAATAATTTGAAAAGGTCATCATCTGATGCAGGTTGGACAGTTGTTTGTAATGATAGAGTAGTTTTATATAATGATAAAAGTCATTTGACTGGATGGGGAGAAGCTGGGGTACCGCAATATCATACACAATTTATAGGTATTCGAGGAATTGTCATTTTCGAAAGTAATAATCCAGAAAAATTACCAATGACTACTACAAAAAGAGGTGTAGATATGTCCTCACCAATATATTCAGTAGTAAAAAATAGGATGCGTCACGGATTGAAATTATTTACAGATTATACGAATAGATGGAAAGGACAAAATGAAATAGAACGACGGTATTCAAGCGTTGCAAAGAGTATCCCGATTGAAAATTTGGTAGGAGAACCTCAGCGATCAGAAGTAGATTTTTCAATAAAATTTAGAGACAGTAAAGGGGCAAAAGTATATAATCCAGACTTACCTAAACCACCAAATGATAAACCCTATAAAATTATACGATATAGCAAAGACGAGGGAGAAATATTAGACATTGTTGAATACCTATATAGCGATCGAAATCATACAATTACGCCATCTCAAGTGGGAGAAAAATGTTTTGATATTATTTTAGAAAAAACTCGCTCAGCTAAGGACAAGTGATATAATATGACAAATCAACCATTTTATCATTTACGACCAAACAAAAGTATTGATCGTAAATTATTTATACAAACTTTAATAGGATTAAATCAATGTTGGCCAATTGCAGAATATCAATATACGGGATTCGGCTCATATTTATTTGATGATTTTAAAATATTACATGATACACTAAATATATCAAAAATGATTTCATTGGAAAAAGATTTGAAAGAGTATGAACGTGCTAAATTCAATGTACCGTATGCATGCATAGATATAAAAAATGTAAGTAGTACGGAGTATTTATCAGAATTATTTATTGAAGATGGAGATCACAATATTTTTTGGCTGGATTATGTGTCTCCTGCGGAAATAGGATCACAAATTGCGGATTATGCAACTTTGTTAAAGGAATTAAATTCAGGGGATATTGTAAGAATAACGTTAAATGCAAATGTGGCATCATTGGGGAAAACAGATGATCCAGACCAATTACAAGAGTTAAGATTTAAAAAATTAAAAGAACGCATTCCTGATGAATATTTTCCTGCAAATACAAAAATAGAAGATATAACAACAGCTAAATATCCATTAGTTTTATTAAAAATATTAAAGAAAGTTTCGATAAATTGTTTAGATGATAATCCCCCATATAGTCCGAACTTTTTATTACCACTATTTTCGAGTGTTTATGCTGATGGGCAGCAAATGCTTACATTTACTGGGATAGTATTAGATTCACATGAATTAGAAGAAAAAGTGAAAGAAGTATTAAAAGGGTATCCACATAATAATTTTTTGTGGGAAGAACCATGTTATATTGAAATTCCACCATTATCGATTCGAGAAATTGTAGAATTAAATAAGTTGTTGCCGAGCGAGTCTGCAGAACAACAACTTATAGAAAATTTTCCATTTATTTTTTCGGGGGAAAAGGATAAAGCTATTAAAAGTTATACGACATTTTATAAATATTATCCTAATTATCATCACGTTAATTTTTGAAATATAATTGACATGATTTTTTCGGCAACAATAGGGGATACACTATTTCCAAGTTGGCGAAAACTATGCCAAATAGTATCAGGAAGTTGGTACCAATCAGGGAATCCTTGTAACCTAGCTGCTTCACGAGGAGTTATTACACGTGAGTATGCATAATGTATAGGACGAACTGCTTGAAAGCTTCCTTTTTCGGGACCAGTACCGGCTCTTAATGTTGGACAGAAACCATTAGGATTTAGTTTGGGAGATTTTGAAATTTTATCATGCTGCCCATAAGCTAAATTGGAGTAACGCCTGCGAACAGTTGCTGAATGTTTAGTGGGAAGACAACCATTAACAATATGTTTTTGGTGATACATATTTAAATAGGTTGGATTACCAATATTGTGAGGACGCATTCCAACGACTCGTTGATAAAAATAATTTGACTGTGAATGCGTAGAAGCTGGATTGTAATATTCTGGAAGTAACTTTTTGAATCCTGAGCTTTTGGCACTGTAATGAATATTGGCAGGTAATCCTTCTAATGCTTGATAAACTAATGTTCTTTGTGAAGGAGAAATTTTAGCCTGAATAAAATCAGTTTCTGATAAGGGATTTATTTGATCACAAGTACGATATCCAATAAAAAAAATTCGTGTACGAGTTGTCGGGGCGCCATATTCACTTGCATTAATTTTTAATGGAGGTAAAAGATGGTAGTCTTTCACATATGAAAAGGCCTTTTCACGTATGGGAGAGTATTTATCATTCATAATTCCTGGAACATTTTCTGCCACAAAAAAAATAGGTTGAAGCTCATGTACTAATTTGAAAAATTTGACAAACAATTTATTGCGAGAGTCGTTTACATCTCCCTGGCCAATGCTGCTAAAACCTTGGCAAGGAGGTCCGCCAATGATTCCGGTTAAATCATCCGGGGAGATGTTTGCCAATTCAAGTAAATCAAGTCCAGTAAGGGTTAAAATATCTTTTTGTATATGATGTGTTAGTGGAAAGTTGGCTATATGTGACGCTATCGCATGGGAATCAAGTTCTATGGCCGCAGAAACATTAAAACCTGCACGAGCGGCTCCAAGGCTTAGCCCACCGGCACCTGCAAAAAGATCAATGACATTTGCCATTGTTTAGTCCTCTCTTTCTTAAATATAATAGTAAAAAAATTTTACAATATTTAATAAAAAAAAGCAATCTTTTATAAAAATAAATTAGAAAGATAACAAAGAAGTTGATTAGAAGATAAATCTGATCAACTTCTTTGTCGTTGAAAAAAAGTTAGCTTTAATGTAGTATAAAACTATGAAGATAAGATAATTTAAACGAAAAATAAATGTAGGAAAGAGAGGATATTAATTTAATTAATTCATGTAAAGATAAAATAGAGAATGGGATTAAATAATAAAACATATCAATAGATATAAAACACTGGAAGCGATAGATAAACAAAATCATATACACAAAAAAATATGAACAAATGAGAAAGAGAGGATAAATATGTTACTTTTTTCAACTGTATTGGATATAGAGAAAACTTTAACGAAAGATTTATTTATAAAATTAGTTCTGGAATGGAATCAAGGTAGCCCACATGAGAGTAATGTTATAAAAGGAATTAATTGGAATGGGGAACGTAATATAAAATACGGCGATGAAAAATTATGGATAGATATTGAAGAATATAGAAACAAAAATATTATTGCGGTTAGGTATGAAAAAATAGAAGATGATGGAGCTGTTTGGGATACAGACTATGTTATGAATTTTGAGGATATGAAAATGTCAATTAGATTAGACCGGAGTTATCTTGAAGAGGCTTTAATAATTGATCCTAAATTTTCAACCCCACATTTTATTACATTATTAATTGAACGAGGATATGTAAAGAAAGACGGAATATTAGAGGTTTTGAGAAAACCTTTATTTATAGATAATAATAATCTTCAAATTTTGTCGGATATTATTAATGGAAAAGCAACATATAGATTGCCGATTGTATATATTTCAAAGACGTATTATGATGAAAATCCAGTTAATGTTAATCTTTTAGCTGGAAAATTAAAAGGAGTGGCACATGTTCTTGTTCAGGAAAGTAATTGCACTAATAATAGATTAAAGATAATGTGTAATGAAAATAATGAGTATTATGGAGCGATAGGTATATATTTTCCACGTCAAGCAATGGGGCATAGACGTTATTTATATAGAAGGGTAACAGGGATTGATAACTATTTATTAGAAAAAGTTATTCGTGTGGTTATTCAAGATGCTAATTCACAAATGGTAGAACCGTTGTATACATGGCAAGGTGTTAAAAATGCAATATTAAGAGATAGACTTTTTTGCCAAAAAGAGGAAAGAGTACAAGTAGAGGAAGAAAGAAGAAAAGCACTTCATGAGTTGTTGAAGCTTAAGGGCAATCTTAATAAAATGCAGCAAAAGGCTATGGAAGAAGCAAAGTCTGAAGCCGATAAAATTCTCGATGATTTTGAAGAAGATATGCGAAAACTTCAAGAGCAAGTAGAGCAATTATCTCGTGCAAATGATGCTTTGACGAGCGAAAATTATGGCCTTCGTTCCAAAATTAATTCAATTGATCAAGTGCCGGTGCTTTTTTTGGGAGATGAAGAGGAATTTTATCCGGGGGAAATTAAAGAGATGATACTTGATTCGCTGGATGAAATATTAAAATCTATAAACTCAAAAACAAGAAGATATGATGTTATCAAAGATATTTTGAAGAAAAATACATATGAAAGAATTTATGTGGAAAGAGAAAAAACACTTAAAAATTTATTTAAAGATTATAAGAATTTATCTGGAGTTAAGAAGCAAGTGCTTAAGGAAATGGGGTTTGAAATTACTGATGATGGGAAACATTACCGATTGACATATTATGGTGATGATAGATATAAAACAACAATTGCAAAGACAGGCAGTGATTGGAGAGAAGGGAAAAATATAGCGGCTACTATTTTAAAAAATATGATGTAGTACAACGGTAAAGTTGTCAAATTTGTGATAGATTAATTGTATTAAAAAAAGATATTGTTGAGATAGTACCAGATGTTGAGGAGGAAAATAATTATGAGATTATTATCTTTATTCTCCGGATGTGGTGGAATGGATATTGGATTTGAAGGAGGTTTTACATGTTTATCGAAATCTATAAACAAAAATATGCATGCGGACTGGATTGAAAAGGAAGATGAAACATGGACATTATTGAAGAAAACAGGATTTGAAACAGTTTTTGCAAACGATATTCGTCCAGATGCAAAGGCGGCGTGGGTTTCCTATTTTTCAACTCGCAAAAAAAATGCAAATGATATATACCATTTGACAAGTATAGTTGATCTTGTAAAAAAAGAACGAAATGGAGAAAAAATATTTCCAGAGAATATAGATGTCATTACAGGAGGTTTCCCTTGTCAAGATTTCTCAATAGCAGGAAAACGACAGGGATTTAATTCTAAAAAAAGTCATACTGGGAAAATTTTGGAAAATGATGAGCCGACAGTAGAAAATCGAGGTCAGTTATATATATGGATGCGAGAAGTTATTTCGCTGACAAAACCTAAGTTATTTATAGCAGAAAATGTAAAAGGATTAACAAATTTGAGTGATGTAAAAAAAGTTATAGAGAGTGATTTTGCATCGGCTGGTGATGGTGGCTACTTGGTGGTACCAGCAAAAGTATTACATGCGGCAGATTTCGGAGTTCCACAATCGAGAGAAAGAGTGATTTTTTTTGGATTTAATAAGGGATATCTAAGAAAAGATGCATTAAATGCACTTATGCAACAAAAGATTCCTGTAGAATATGATCCATATCCACAAAAAACACACGGAGATGGGCGGAGTAATATAGTTACATGTTCAGATGCATTTGTGGATTTAGAGGAGCCACAGAATACGTCGGATTTGTCTCAAAAAAAGTATTCAAAAGCAAAATATATGGGAGCGCATTGTCAAGGACAGACAGAGGTAAAATTAGATTCAATTAGTCCTACGATTCGATCCGAACATCATGGAAATATTGAATATAGAAGACTAAGTATAGAACATGGAGGAAAACATAAGGAAGAATTGGAAAGAGGATTATCTGAACGACGTTTAACTGTAAGGGAATGTGCACGAATACAGACATTTCCAGATGATTATCAATTTATATTGAAAAAAACAGAATACAATAAAAGTGTAAGTGCTAGTGATGCTTATAAAATAATAGGAAATGCTGTGCCATGTGTTCTTGCATATAGTATTGCAAAGAATTTAGAGGAAAAGTGGGATAAATATTTTGGAAAGGAAAAATAATGATAGTATCAGTAAATAGGGAACCAAATTTATTACAATTTAAAGAATTAATGTTTAAAACAGATATTATTTTAAACGAAGATGCGAAGAATAGACCAAAATATTATGCTACGAGAGGAGGAAAACCGTTAGAAGATGATGTTATGGAAGCATTACACAAAGCATCGCAAGGTACACCTTTTTATAATACATTGATAAAGATATCTGGGCAGAAATTTCCTGATATAGTTGCAGCACAGTATTATGGTATTGAGGTGAAAAGTACAAAAGATAATCATTGGACATCAACAGGAAGCAGTATTTTGGAAACAACACGAGTTGCAAATGTTGAACGAATATATATGACTTTTGGAAAACTGGGAGGAAATCCAATTGAATTTTTATCTAGACCTTATGAAGAATGTCTTTCTGGAATAGCGGTTACACATATGCCACGTTATTTGATAGATATGCGGTTGAAACAAGGTGAGACCATTTTTGATAAAATGGGGGTACCGTATGATAAATTAAGAAATATGGAGAATCCAATTGCACCTGTGTCAAAATATTATAGGAGTCAATTGAAGCCAGGTGAAAGTTTATGGTGGGCAAGTGACTCATCGGAAGAGACTGTTTCAGCAACTATTCGTTTGTGGAAAAATTTGAAGGCTAATGAAAAGAAGTTTTATACTGTATATGGATGTGTAAATTATCCAGAAGTTTTTGGAGGAAACTATGATCGTTATGCATTATGGCTTACATCACAAGGCGTAGTTGATCCGCATATACGAGATCAGTTTTCGGCAGGGGGACAAGAAGAAATGTTGCTTTCAAGTGGTAAGAAAGTGAAATTCCCGGGAGTTTACAGAAGAGTTAAAGCAAATGCAGAAGTGTTTATTCATAGAATGCGTCAAGAAGATCCAGCAATATTAATTGAACAGGCGGTTCTGCAGCCAGCGGAATTGAGCAATAGATTAACAGAATGGTCAGATGCAGTGTCTAAAGAGTCAACTGTTGAATATAATCTATCAATGGATGCATTACAAACATATTTTTTTAGTTTAGGAGGAAAAGATAATTTGTGGAAAGAATCCAGTAAATAAATAGTAGATAAGAGATGGAGGAAGATTTATTGTGGACGTGCCGGAGATCAATCAGGTCATCATGCTTCGTCCGACAGAGTCGCCGATCGTGTTCATCCAGCAGCTAGGCCGGGGACTTCGAAAAGCCGAGAACAAAGAATATGTCGTTGTACTGGATTTCATCGGAAATTATCGGAATAACTTTATGATTCCGATTGCGCTGTCCGGCGACCGCAGTTATAACAAGGACAATATCCGCCGTTATGTCACGGAAGGCGGCAGAGTGATTCCGGGTGCGAGCACGATTCATTTCGATGAGATTTCCAGAAAGCGGATCTTTTAGGCGATTGATAATGCGAACTTCAGCGATATCAAATTAATCCGGGAGAATTATACGAATCTGAAGAATAAGCTGGGGCATATCCCGGCGCTTGCGGATTTTGATAAATATGGGGAAATGGATGTGCTGCGGATCTTCGATAATAACAGCCTGGGTTCGTATTATAAATTCCTTGTGAAATACGAAAAGGAATATACCATCCGGCTGTCAGAAGACGAAGAAAAAGTGATCGAATTCATTTCCAAAAAGCTGGCGAGCGGCAAGCGGATTCATGAGCTGGAATTGTTGAAACGTACGTTGCAGTATCACCATGGGATCATTGGGCGTCTGCAGAAGCATTTATCCGAGAAGTATCATTGTGAGATGGACGAGCATTGCACGGAAAATGTGATCAATATGATGACCAATGAATTTTCGACGAGCGCAGCAAAGAAGACTTACGCACAGTGTGTATTTCTGAAGAAGGAACAGGATGATTACGGTATTTCCGATGTGTATGGGAAAATGTTAGAGAATCCGGAATTCTGTGCGATTCTGGAGGAACTGGTGGACTTCGGAATCTCGAGATATAAGGTCAATTACAGTTACCATTATCAGGATACGAATCTGGTATTATATCAGAAATATACATATGAGGATGCCTGCCGTCTGCTGAACTGGGAGAGAAATGAAGTGCCGCTGAACATCGGCGGTTACAAATATGATAAGAAGACTAAGACATTTCCGATATTCATTAACTACGATAAGCAGGATAATATCAGCGATACCACGAAATACGAAGATCATTTCGTAGCAGAGAACCGGATGATCGCGATTTCCAAAAGCGGAAGAAGCATGGACTCAGAAGATGTGCAGAATTTCCTAAACGCAACAGAACGTGGCATAGATGTGCAACTGTTTGTGAGAAAGAATAAGGATGATAAGATATCCAAGGAATTCTATTATCTGGGCCGTGTGATCGCGACCGGGAATGCGAAGCAGTTCGTGATGCCGAATACGGATAAGACGGCGGTGGAGATCGAATGGGAGCTGGAGACTCCGGTGAGAGAAGATATTTATCAGTATATTGTGAATGAATAGGGACTGTTACAGGAAGAGTTTTGACGGGAGATAAATGGTAAGATGAAGACGATTAGAGTTGTGGCAGCAGTTATAAAAGCAGTAAAGGAAGACGGAAGAACGATGATATTCGCAACGCAGCGTGGATATGGTGAGTTCAAAGGCGGATGGGAATTCCCGGGCGGCAAGATCGAAGCCGGGGAGACACCGCAGGAAGCGTTGAAGCGTGAGATCATGGAAGAATTGGATACGGAAGTTTCGGTTGGTGAATGGATCGAGACGGTGGAGTATGATTATCCGGGATTTCATCTTTCGATGGATTGCTTCTGGTGTGAGATCGTGAAAGGGGATCTGGTGCTGAAGGAGCATGAGGCAGCCAGATGGTTGACCAGGAAGGAGCTTACGGATGTGGAGTGGCTGCCGGCGGATGTGGCGGTTGCGGAGAAGATTGAAGAAGAGATGGACTAGAAAATATAGAGAGGAATAAGTGGACATTGAAAATGAAAAAGAACTCAAATTTGAAGTATAAATTTGAGTTCTTTTTTAGTTTATAAGAATAATATTTGAGTTTCTTGCATAAACTTAAATATAGTGCTAGAATCTAAAATATAAATGGAGGAACTAAAATGACAACAGAAGAATTATATGACAAACTAAAATTAATTCAAAAAATGAAATGCGAAACGCAGAATTTGGAATTGAAATCAGCGGAGCAAGGATGTCCGAAACGATTATATGATTCTTTGTCAAGCTTTTCTAATCAGGATGATGGTGGCATTATTGTTTTTGGAATTGATGAGAAACAAGATTATAAAGAAGTTGGTGTTTATGATGCTCAGGACATTCAAAAGAAAATTAACGAGCAATGCTTGCAGATGAATCCGGTTGTACGGCCGCTTATTACAGTTGTAGAGAAGGAAAATAAAAAATTTGTTTCTGCTGAAATTCCCGGAATAGATTTGGCAGACAGACCTTGCTATTATCAAGGACGTGGAAGGTTGAAGGGGTCCTATACCCGTATTGGAGATAGTGATGAACCGATGACAGAATACGAAATATATAGTTATGAAGCATATAGAAGAAAATATCAAGACGATATCCGTGAGGTTCTGAGGGTAACATTAATGTCATTGGATCAGGAAGAACTGAATCGTTATGTTGAACTGTTAAAGAGAGGAAAACAAAGATTAGCAACACTTGATAATGAAAGTATTTATGAACTTATGAGCATAAAGCGAGGAGAGAAAGTAACGCTTAGTGCGACTTTGCTTTTTAGTCCATATCCACAGGCATATTTTCCACAATTGTGTATTACGGCAATTGTAATTCCTGGGAGAACAATAGGAAGTCTTGGCGACATGGGGGAAAGATTCTCGGATAATCAGAGAATAGAAGGAACAATTCCGGAAATGTTGGATGAGGCATTATTATTTGTGAAACGCAATATGCGGACAAAGACAATTATAAGTCCGACAACCGGACGAAGAACTGACAGAACAGACTATCCAATAACAGCGGTTAGAGAAGCTATTATAAATGCATTAGTACATCGTGATTATAGTATTCATACAGAAGGAATGCCGATTCAACTTATAATGTTTGAAGACAGGATTGAAATACATAATCCAGGTGGATTATATGGAAGAATCAATATTGACCAATTAGGAAAAATTCAACCGGATACAAGAAATCCGGTACTTGCATCGGCACTTGAAACATTGGGAATAACAGAAAACAGGTATTCGGGAATTCCAACAATCCGGATGGAAATGGAGAAATATAACTTAAGACAGCCAGAATTCTTGGATGAAAGAGGAAGTTTTATTGTAAAACTATATAAAGAATCAAAGAATGATTATGAATATATGTCAAATGATGAAGAAACAAATAATTTAATAGTATTTTGTAAAACACCGCGTACAAGAAAGGAAATTTGTGATTATCTAGGGTTAAATTCTGTTACTTATGCTATACAGACGTATGTAAATCCATTAGTAGAAGCTGGCGTAATTAAGTTGAGTATTCCAGATAAGCCAAAGAGTCCAAAACAGTTATATTATAGCGTAGAAAGAGAAAAATGAGAGAAGACCAATTCCTGCGGCAGCGTCTGCAGAAAGAAATCCCGATTGAGATTTCACCTGTTTTAAGAGATTTAATAACTGTTATATTTTGTTATTAAATTCTCCGCAAACCCTTGAAAATCTTTGTGTGAATCCTCTATTTCGGACAGGAGATAATTTGACAGGAAATTTCAAAGAAGAGTATAATACATATTAAGACATTTTGAATCGGCATGTGTCCGGAAGAAGCTGTCACTGGCAGGTTCTCTGTATTATAAGCAGGTTCGAAATAGACGCTATGGGGGAAAATAATTTGGAAAAAAAACTGACAATAAATGATATAGCCCAGATGTCCGGTGTGGCAAAAAGTACTGTATCAAGATATCTGAACGGGGGAAGCGTCAAAGATGCAACGGCCCAGAAGATAAAAAAAATCATCGAAGAAAATAATTATGAGCCGAATCTGTTTGCAAGGCTGAATGCAAAAGAGAGCCGGATCATAGGACTTACGGTACCTGGATTTAACTCGGTAACAACACCGAGACTTGTAGAAGTAATCGTTGCCTATCTTAAGAAAAATGATTATACACCTCTTATCATGCATACGGAAAATGATATCGAAGAAGAAATACGCTGTATCGAACGGCTGAAGAATATGAATGTAGATGGAATTATGGTTCTTGCGACGGGAAGCACAAAAGAATACGAAGAAGCAGTAAAGAAGTTAAAAATTCCAATCCTGTTTCTTGGACAACGCTTCCCGGGAGAGAATTCTGTCATTAATGATGATTACAATGCAGGATATGCGGTGGGTAATTATATCGGACAACGTAAGTTCAAGGAGATTTATATGCTCTGGGTACCTGAAGATGACCCGGCAGTAGGAGGAGAACGACGCCATGGAGTGATCGATGGACTTATGTCCTGTGAGAAAAAGCCAAAAGAAGTCATAGAGACAACGTTCTTTTATGAAAATGCAATTGAAAATGTACAGAAATTTGTAGATCATATGAAGACACCGGCGGCAGTCGTATGCGCAACAGACCGTATCGCATTTGGCGTGTACAAAGTAATGTCAGAGAAAGGTATACGGATACCGGAAGAAGTATCCGTGGTAGGATTTGGCGATTACGAAGCAGGAGAACTGTTACAGCCGCCACTTACGACGGTAAAATTTGACTGGAAGAACTGGGGGGAGATCAGTGCTGAGTCGATGATCCAGATGATTTTAGGAAAGCCGGTAAGCCCGCTTCAGGTCAACCCGTATGAAATTATAGAAAGAAAAAGTGTAAAAGAGAACTGAGAATCAGGCGGATCTGTCAATTTGACAGACCCGCTTTTGTGCAATATAGACAAATTTAGATATCAATTTTTGGAACCGTTTCCGAAAATGAAATTGCAGTGACGTTTTGTGTTGACATACAAAAGCTGATGTATATAATAAAAACATAGGAACGGAACCGGTTCCAAAACAAAATAATACAAGGAGAAGAGAAATGGGAAAGAACAATGAGTATCTGGAAATATCAAAACAGATCGTAGCCAATATTGGTGGAATGGATAATATCCAGGGAACAGCACACTGTGCAACCAGACTCAGGATCGTATTGAAAGATAATGATCTTGCAGATATTGAAAAACTGGAAGATATCGACAAAGTAAAAGGTGCGTTCATAGCAGGTAATCAGTTACAGCTGATCCTGGGAGCTGGAACAGTGAATGATGTATATGAGGTATTTGCCGAGTATACGAATACACAGAATATGTCACTGGGAGATCTGAAGGAAGAAAGTGCGAAGAGGCAGAATCCACTTCAGGCAGTGATCAAAGCGTTATCTGATGTATTTATCGGAATCATGCCGGCACTTCTTGCAGCAGCCCTTCTGATGGGAATTACAAGCGTCCTTGGCGGACTTGAAGTAGTAAAGACACATGATACCTTATATGCGATCAACCGGCTGGTAAGTCTTGCGTCTACAGGTATCTTTGCAATCCTTCCAATGGCAGTATGCTATTCAGCCGTAAAAAGATTTGGCGGGAATCCGGTTCTTGGTATGGTAATCGGAGCAATCATGTTAGACAGTTCTCTTGCCAATGCTTACCAGGCTGCACAGGGAACCGTTGATATAGAAGTTATCCGTCTGTTCGGACTGAAGATTGAGATGGTAGGATTCCAGGGAGGAATCATCATCGCGCTTATGATGGGATTTGTAGTTGCAAAACTGGATAAATTCTTCAATAAGGTAATTCCGGATGTAATCAAGCTTCTGGTTGCACCAATGCTGACAGTATTTATCTCTACGGTATTACTTTTTACACTTGTAGGTCCGGCAGGACGAATTCTTTCTAATGGAATCACAGACGGACTGATGTGGAGTACAGAACATCTGGGAGCATTCGGGTATGCGTTATTTGCCGGAGTTCAGCAGATCGTAGTTATCACAGGTCTTCATCACATTATCGGTGCGGTAGAAGCACAGCTTATTGCATCGACAGGAACAAACTTTTTAAATCCACTGATGTCTGTAGCTTTATTTGGACAAAGTGGTGCGGTACTTGGTTATCTTTCCCTGAACTGGAAGAACTTAAAAGCCAGAGAGCTTTGTATTCCAAGTTTCTGCTCGACATTATTTGGTATCAGTGAACCGGCAATCTTCGGAGTAAACTTACGTTACAAGTTTCCACTGATCGGTGGATGTATCGGTGGTGCAGTTGCAGGTGCATATGTATACTATTCAAAGCTTACTGCTCTTGGATTCGGTACAACTGCACTTCCTGGAATGGCAATTGCTAATCCGGCACATCACGGGTACATTAACTACATCATTGCACATGCAATCGCGATTACGATTGGATTTGTATGTACAGTCATCTTTGGGAAAATGTGGTCAGCACCGGATAAGAATAAAAATGACAAAAAGAACGATACAAAAGAAAATGATACAACAAAGGCAGTTATTACAGAAGAGCCTGGTGCAGTCTATGCAGCAGCAGAGGGAACAGTAAAAGATATCGAAGCATCGACAGATCCGACATTTGCAAACAAGGTACTTGGAGACGGTGTCGTTATCTTTCCGGAAGACGGAACCGTTATGGCACCATGTAAGGCAACCGTATCACTCGTATATCCAACCGGACATGCAATCGGACTTACAACTGCAGATGGAGCAGAGATCCTGATTCACTGCGGGGTAGATACCGTCAATATGAACGGTGAAGGATTTGAGACACTTGTAAAAGAAGGACAGGAAGTAACAGCAGAAGAAGCACTTATCAGATTTGACATCGACCTGGTGAAGAAGCATGGATACTCTCCGGAGATTCTTGTTATCTTCACAGAGCTTCCGGAAGGAAAGACCATCAAAACAGAAGAAAAACATATTGCAAAAAATGATAAGATGGCTGAAATCGTGTAAGGATAAGGTGGACAGGAACAGATGAACAAAGAGACATATTTAACAGAATATCCGAAGCATGAAAGTATGAGGGAGAATGTAAAAAAAGATAAAAACAGACTTCACTTTCATATGATGCCGCCGACAGGCTGGATGAATGATCCGAATGGTCTGTGTGAATTTCAGGGTGTGAATCATATTTATTTCCAATATACACCATTTCTTGCCGGATGGGGAACGAAGCTTTGGGGACATTACACAACAAAGGATTGGATTCATTATAAAGAAGAAGAGCCGTTCCTTTATCCGGACGAAGAATGGGACAGAGACGGTGTATATAGCGGATCAGCCTATACCTGTGAAGATGGAATTCACTATTTTTACACAGGAAATGTAAAACTCTGGGATAAAGATTATGATTATATCATGAATGGACGGGAACAGAATACGATTCACGTATTCAGTCCGGATGGAAAGAATATTGCATACAAGAAGCTTGTAATGACCAATGATGATTATCCGGTGAATATGTCCAAGCATGTTAGAGATCCAAAAATCTATAAAAAAGACGGCCGTTATTATATGATCCAGGGAGGCCGTGATGCGGAATCTTATGGCTGTGCACTTTTGTTTTGTTCCGACGATCTGGAACACTGGAAATGGTACGATACGGTGCGGACAGCAAAGCCATTTGGTTATATGTGGGAATGCCCGGATCTGTTCGAGATTGACGGCCAGCAGATTATGACATGCTGTCCACAGGGAGTAGATCAGAAGGGATATGATTACCAGAATGTGTACCAGTGTGGATATTTTCCGGTAGAGTTTGACCTGAAGAACAAATCATACAGCTTTGGAAAATTTCAGGAATTTGACAAAGGATTTGACATCTATGCGACACAGACATTTGCAGATGAAGCGGGTAGAAGAATCCTGATTGGCTGGATGGGGATTCCGGATGCAGATTATGATAATGATGCAACGGTTGCATATGACTGGATCCATGCACTTACCATGCCAAGAGAACTGGAATGGAAAGATGGAAAGATCTTACAGCATCCATTAAAGGAGATGAAAGATCTGCGTAAAAATGCATTTACCTGCGAGCTGGAAGCATTTACAAAGTGGGCGCCTGCGGACTGCTGTTTTGAACTGAGACTTGACGTGGAAGAAGCAAAAAATCTGGAGCTTAAGCTTCGTGAAGATGTTACAATAAGCTGGAGGGACGGGCTTTTTACCTTATCGATGGGAGAAAGCGGACGTGGAAGAAAGCAGCGCTTTGCTAAGGTGGAAGAGCTTTCGGATATTACCATCTTTTCGGATACATCAGCCATTGAGATATTCATTAATAACGGGGAAACGGTTCTGACAACAAGAGTATATAGTGAACATCTTGAACAGAAAGTAGAGCTTGTATCCAGAGAGGTAAAGGGAAGCGTTCATGGATATGAACTTGGATCATTCGAGGTTGAATATAAAAAATAGATTCCGGACTGCATAAGATATAACAGGTGAATATACGGAAAAGAAAATAAAAATGTGGACAGGTTCCTGAAAAAAGAGGTGCCAGTCCACATTTTTTAT
>OGYH01001143.1_pt1 | contig 26001 bp, 20 predicted proteins | sample 1576511 | NCBI WGS metagenome assembly OGYH01 (sample SAMEA3541522, study PRJEB24748) | human gut metagenome | biome: human gut; feature: human-associated habitat; material: faeces | place: China | collected 2012
AGCTGATTCCCTGGGACGTCTGGGGACGGAAGAAAACGGATCAATTTGGCTCTCTAAGGGCCACGATGCCCGTCATGTCAACCGGCCATTTCAAAACTATGCCGGTTTACGGGGCTAAATCGCAAACCCCCAACCATACGCAATTCCGAAATAATAAAACTGCAGGTAAACGGCTTACTCTATTTCGAAAAAAGCCGGTATGGCCTGCCTGTGCCAATCTAGCCCCGTAAACCGGCATAGTTTTGAAATGGCACTTCGACAGTATTGATTCCCGCCCCGACACAACCAGCCCTACAGCCCGTACTTCACGACGACTCGGTTGATGCGGCGACACCAGGGCTTGTACAGGGCGGCCAAAAACACGCAGGTCGCGAGTCCGTGCGTGATGTCGAACGGCACCGCCGTGGCAAGACGCGCCACGGCGCCCGCCCACGTGAGTGGCTGCACAAAACCGATGATGTCGTATGCGTTGATCACGACGCCATAGAGCAGGCCCGATGCAAAACCGTACGCAAGCAATGCCGGCATGCGCACGGTCCCATCCGCACGGTCGAACGCACCCGCATGCGCCAGGGCGCCGCCAACATAGCCGACGAGTCCCCAGGCATACATCTGCCACGGCGTCCACATACCCTGGCCAAAAAAGAAGTTGCTGGTCAGCGCCGCCAGCGCGCCGACCATAAACCCGTTGCGCCGGCCCAGCGTCGCCCCCGCGATAATGGCGATGGCGCTCACGGGTTTAAAGTCGGGAATGGGGCCAAACAAGATACGCCCCGCCGCGGCCAACGCCGCCAGAACCAGCGTTGGCATAATCTGGCGCAGGCCGGGGCGCGATACCTCGTAGCCCGCAAAGAACAGCGCGAGCACCAACGCCACCACGACAAGCATGGCAAGCGCCGCCTGTTCAACGCCCGCCAGCAACGCCGCAGTCATCACTGCGGGGACCGCCAGCAGCAGCGGGATTTCCATTTTTGCAAGTAGGCGCGAGACGCGATAATCCGCCATTCCATCACGCCCTATAAAACACGTTTTCGGCAAAGAAGTCGGTCGGCGGCTCCACGCAGGCGATCTCGCCGTCAAACATCATGGCGATTTCGTCAGCGACCTGCTCGGCAAAGTCCAGGTCGTGCGTGGCCATGATGACGGTGCCGCCGGCCTGCGCATGCTCACGCAGGGCTCGGGCGATAATGCAGCGACTTGCCAGATCAAGGCCCTTGGTGGGCTCATCAAGCAGCAACAGCTCGGGGCCAATCAGCAGCAGCTTTGCCAATGCAAGCAGTTGACGCTGTCCGCCCGAAAGATCGCACGGGTGGCGCCCATCCAGGCCCGACAGCCCCAGACTTGCTGCGCGCTCCTGTGCCACGGCCTCGTCGTACCCGCAGGTCGAAGCCCATTCCATTAGTTCATCGCGAACCGTCTCGGCAACCAGCAGGGCCTTGGGATTCTGAGGCAGCAGCGCCGCCGAAGCCGTCCCACGCACCATGCGGCCACGCTGCAGCTTAGCCGTCTTGGCCAGCACCGAGAGCATCGTTGACTTGCCGCAGCCGTTTCCGCCCACGACCGCATGTACCACGCCGGCCGAAAACGCCACGTCGAGCCCGCGCAGCACCCAACCGCCCGCGCGATCGTAGCGAAACCAGCCCTCGCGGATAGCCGCTGCCGCACTCGTCGCCGCCCCCTGCGCGGGCCGGCAAGAGTCCAAAGCCAAAAGTCCCTCGCGACTACCCAAACTCGCTAGGTCAACCGCCTCGCGCACGCGACCGCCCTTAATCCGGTACGCATACGTCGCATACTCGAGCATCGGCCGCGGCTGGTGCGTTGCCACAACAACCGTGCAGCCCAGCTCGCGATTCACACGAAACAGCGCATGCAAAAAATTTTTCTCGGCGACGGGGTCCAACTGGGACGTGGGCTCATCGAGCAGCAGCACGCGCGGGCGCAACGCCAGCACGGCCGCCAACGACAGCAGCTGCTTGCGTCCGCCCGAAAGCGTGTCGGTATCGCGGTGGAGCCAATCCTCCAACCCAAAGAAATAGCTGGTCTCGGCCACGCGACGGCGCATCTCGTCGCGCGACATGCCCAAGTTTTCCAGGCCAAACGCCATCTCGTGCCACACGGTCTCGCACACAATCTGGTTTTCGGGGTCCTGAAACACATAGCCCACGCGCTCCGCGGACGCCCGAACGTCCATGTCGGCAACGTTCTCGCCCAGCACGCGCAACTCACCAGCGCATTCACCCGTCGGCGCAATCTCAGGCTTAAGCAGCGAGAGCAGCGTCGACTTACCCGACCCGGTACCACCAACGAGCAGCGCGAACGCGCCCTGGGAAACGCGCCAATCGAGACCATCGAACACCGGCGCCTCGGCCCCGGGGTAGGCAAAGCGCAGGCCTCGCACTTCAATCGCCGGCTCATCCGAGCCGCGCGCCGCGTCCGTCATCATGCTCCCGTCCAACCGAGTCATCAGCCAAACCTCTTTTCGTCAACCGCGTGCAGCACGCAGGGCAGTGCCATCCAAGCCGCGTATACAACATAGCCCGGCCACGGCGCCGGCACCGAAAGCTGCGGGTAAAACGAATACTGCGTCGTCGCAACCCATGCCACCGCTACCGCGGCGGCACCAAACGCCGCAAGCCCAACCAGCGCGGCAACATCGCCGCGCCCCAGCCGATACCGCGCGTACGTCGTGCGACGCGTCGCGGCACCCCACCCGCGCGAGCGCATCGCGTCCGCACGCTCCAGCGAATCTTCCATGCCCCAGCCCATCAGCACGCTCGACGCCCGCAGGCGCGAGCGCACGGGGTCGGCCGGCGCGCGCCCCGGCACGTCAATCGCATCTTGCACCGCCAGCACCGTGCGGCCGCGGCGCAAAAACTGCGGGATAAGCCGCATGCACATCGAGATCATGAGCGCGATCACCGGCGCGGCGTTACCCAAAAGCGCAAGCACCTTATCGTATTCGAGCATCGACGCCGCGGCCTCAAACCACAGCACGCTCGCCACAAACAGCCCGCCCATGCACAGGCCGTATACCATGCTCTCCAAATACACCGCGCGCATGCCGATGCGGAACAGCTCCGTCGAGCCCGAGGCGCTAAACAGCGGATTGACCAGCGCGATGATCAAAATCACCGGCAGCTGCCAGCGAAGCGCCCCCAGCGTACGCGCTGCACCGCGCGTCGCAAACCCGTACGCCAGCCCGCCCGCAAGCGACAACGCAATCAACACCGGTTGCATCGAGAACATGGTGAGCCCCAGCGTCAGCACCATATAGAGCGCCGGCACCGCCGGGTGCGACATCGAGAACGCCGCGACGGGCTCACTGCCCGATTCCTCTCGCGTGATGTCCACGGGCACCCCCATCCCCTCGCTCAAACGCCAACGCCGCAGCGCCGCCGGCGCCATACACAACCAGCGCAAACGCCACGCCGGCGACACCGACATCGGCCGCCATGCGCCAATCGTTACGCGCTCAACATATGCCTGCGGTATCATATTGCGCCGTGTATCGTTTCCAAACACACGTCTCTATAACGTAACAGGAGATCACATGGACGCAACCGCAATTATCCTCGCCGCCGGCGAGGGCACCCGCATGAAGTCGAACCACTGCAAGGTTTCGCACAAGATCCTGGGCAAGCCCATGGTCCAGTGGATCGTCGACGCTACCATCAAGGCCGGCTGCAGCCGCGTCGTGGTCGTCATCGGCAGCCACGCCGACGAGATGCGCGCCCTTATCGACGGCGCCTACGCCACCAGCGCCACCAAAGTCGAGTGCGTCGAGCAGACCGAGCGTCTGGGCACCGGCCACGCCGTGAAGGTCGCACTCGAGGCCTGTGGCATCACGCAAGGCCCCGTCGTCGTGCTCAACGGCGACCTGCCGCTCATCACCGCCGACACCGTCGCAAAGTTCGCACAGACCGTCGCCACCGGCGAGCTCGCCTGCACCGTCATGACCATGACCCCGCCCGATCCCTTCGGCTACGGCCGCATCAAGCTGGGCGCCGATGGCCAGATCGAGCGCATCATCGAGCAGAAGGACTGCACGCCCGAGCAGGCCGCCACGCTGCTCGAGTGCAACGCCGGCTGCTACGCCTTCGACGGCGCGCAGCTCGCCGCACACATCAACGAGATCGGCAACGACAACGCGCAGTCCGAGTATTACCTGCCCGATATGCTCGAAATTCTCAAGGGCCACGGCCAGGCGGTCTCCATCTTCCACTGCGATGATTACCGCGACGGTCTGGGCGTCAACAGCCGCATCCAGCTCGCGCAGCTCACCGCCATCGCGCGCGATCGCATCAACGAGCACTGGATGGCCGAGGGCGTCACCTTCATCGACCCCACGCAGGCTTGGATCGGCCCCGATGCCGTCATCGGCCGCGATACCGTCGTGTGGCCGCAGACGCACCTGATCGGCCACGTCACCGTGGGCGAGGAGTGCCAGCTCGGCCCCAACAGCCGTCTCACCGACACCACCGTCGGCAGCGGCTGCGTCATCGATGAGACCATCGCCATCGAGGCCGTCATCGAGAACGGTGTCGACTGCGGCCCGCGCGCCTACCTGCGCCCGGGCACCCACATGCTCGACGGTTCCAAGGCCGGCACGCACGTGGAGATCAAGAAGTCCACGATCGGCGAGGGCTCCAAGGTGCCGCACCTGTCCTACATCGGCGACACCACCATGGGCTCCGGCGTCAACGTGGGCGCGGGCTCCATCACCTGCAACTACGATGGCGTCCACAAGCACAAGACCGTCATCGGCAAGGACGCCTTCATCGGCTCCGACACCATGATGGTCGCGCCCGCCCAGATCGGCGACGGCGCGCTCGTGGCCGCCGGCTCCGTCATCACCGAGCCGGTTCCGGCAGACGCACTCGGCCTGGGCCGCGCCCGTCAGGTAAATATTGAGGGCTGGGCCGCCGATTATCGCCGCCGTCTGCACGAGGACGACGAGGTATAACGTTTTACCAAGCACAAAAGGAGCTGTTCCATGGGGCAGCTCCTTTTTTCCTATCGTGACCTGCGCAACCGGATGAATGGTCGGTTCGTGTCCGTTGACGGTAAAGACGTTATCAAGACTCGATAAACCCCATCGCGCGGTTACAATGCAACAAGGCATCTATATGGCATTCGATGTATAAAGGAGAAGGGTAATGCCGATTAATGATCCCGAGAAGTCGGAGAATATGCGCAAGTCCATCCGCGTGTATTCCGGTTCCTCCAACCGTCCCCTCGCTCAGAAGATCGCTGAGTACCTTGGGGTCGAGCTTTCGGGCCTTACGCTAAAGCAGTTCGCCAATGGTGAGATTTACGCCCGCTACGACGAGACCGTCCGCGGCGCCGACGTCTTCCTGATTCAGTCCGTGGCCGGCGGCAACGTCAATGACATGCTCATGGAGTTGCTCATCGCCACCGACGCTGCCAAGCGCGCATCTGCCCGCTCCATCACCGCCGTCATCACCCACTACGGCTATGCCCGCCAGGACCGCAAGGCCGGCCCGCGCGAGCCCATCACTGCCCGCCTCGTCGCCAACCTGCTCGAGCGCGCCGGCGTCAACCGCATCATCACCCTCGACCTGCACCAGGGCCAGATCCAGGGCTTCTTCGATATCCCGGTTAACCACCTGTCCGCACTGCCGCTGTTCGGCCAGTACTACAACGACATGCACTTCGACACCGACAACCTGGTTGTCGTGTCCCCCGACGTGGGTCGCGCCAAGGCCGCCAAGAAGCTGTCCGACATGCTCGGTTGCGATCTCGCCATCGCCCACAAGGGCCGTCCGCGCCACAACGCCGCCGAGGTCATGGGCATCATCGGTGACATCAAGGGCAAGACCTGCATCATCAATGACGACATGATCGACACCGCTGGCACCCTGTGCGCCAACGTCAAGGAGCTCAAGGCCATGGGCGCCGGCGACATCTACGTGTGCGCCACCCACGGCATCTTCTCCGGCCCGGCCATCGAGCGCCTGAACGACGCTCCCATCGTCGAGTGCGTCGTCACCGACGCCATCCCCGTCGAGGTCGGCGGCAAGATCAAGACCATCTCGGTCGCCGAGGAGTTCGCCCAGGCCATTTCCGCCGTTTACCACGAGGAGCCCGTCTCCACGCTCGTCGGCGGCGACTTCGCACTGTAATCCAACGCGCATCGCATCATCTTTGATGCTTTTAAAGGGCCGGAAGCTCGCTTCCGGCCCTTTTTCTATCCCTCGCCAACCTTCCCTGGACAATTAGTTCAGATACGTATTTTTTTAAAGCCCCAAAGGGCCGTTCGGAGCCTTCTGAGCTCCCCGGCGGATGCCATGCCGCCCAATGCTCATCGTTTTCGAGCACAATCGCCGCATATTTACCCTCAAATCGCCCTCGAAGGCCCTTAGAAACGCCTCGAACGCCCGCCGTCTTATACGTATCTGAACTAACTGTCCAGTAGCTATCGTCAACCTTCGCGGCAGAGCTCAATTTCCTGCAATCCCCTCAACCGATTCCATCGATTTCATAACACCCAGCCGTTCATGGCGCGCAGCGCCCCGCTGAGCGAAAAGAACGGTATGGCGGTCGCATTCTGCCGCCAACTTAGTACGTTATAGCTATGACGACCGTGATTTCACATCTCTCCGCCCTCCGCGCAATTCGTCGCGCACGACGGGCGTACTCTGCCCTACCCTGGGACTCCGTTGATAGTGAACAGCAAGCACAGGCCTTGGCTAGCTGCATTCCCAATAATGACGCGATAGACTTTGGCGCACTTTCGATACTCGACGCCTGGAATGAAGATGATTCCGAACTGCTCGATCTTCTCGTTTCAAGCGAAGACAACAGACGCCCCGACAAGCGACTTCTTCAGCATATTCTCTCCGCTCCTCTTCCTGAAGGTGCAATTATGCACGTCGAGGCCGACATCTACGCAACGTCTCCTGCCATGACAGCCATGCTTTGTTCCAAAAATGAATCAGTCGCCAAAACCTTGATGCTTCTCATGGAACTGCTCGGAACTTACTCCCTTCCTCCCGGGGCAACATACCCCATTGCCTATGACGACGTCTGGCCCAAGGGCGATGGCTACGAAGCGATGGACGACCTCGATTGCCGGGGCGATCAGTCGGCGGCCGAACAGCAGAACGAAACCCGCTACGAACAGGCGCACTACAAATGCGAGCCCGCCACAACTATCGAAGAGCTTGAGACGGTCGCGCGCTTCGCCAAAAGTAGCTCATACACCTCGTTTCGCACGGCAGTCAATCTCGCCCGACCCGGATCTGCATCCCCAGCCGAATCCCTAATGTTTGCCGTTCTCGGAGCGCCCATGCGCTTTGGCGGATTCGGATGCTGCAGCCTGCCCATGGGAGGCCTGCTACTCAACCATCGAATCGGCTTCGACACTCTTGCGGTCAACATGTCCTCCGGCATCCCTTACGCCATCTGCGACCTATATTGCCCGGCAGCCGGAGTCGACAACGAATACAACGGAATTGGGCATGAGCTTCAAAACGCTCGTATCCACGATGGCAATCGAAATAATGGACTCAAAGCAATGGGCATCCACGTCCTGGTTATCAATCGCGACCAAATGAAAGACCTTGTTGCACTCGAAGCCTTCGCCCAAACGATGCATCGACTCGCGGGAGTCCGATTCCGGTATCGCATCAAGGGCTATCGCAAGCGTCAGGCCGCTTGGCTCAACGCTCTGCGGGCCGGAATCGGCCTTGCGCCGGTCTAAACGGCGAATCACCCGTGCGCCGTCGAGCAGGGCTGGACAGTTAGTTCAAATACGTATAAATGGACACAGTGAATTAGGCTGTTTTACAGCTATCTCTATACCATTCGCCCTATTTGAAGGCAGGGTAGACTTCAAAACGGCGCCATATGGACTAACTAAAGCTCCAAAACAACGTATCGGCATCGAATTAAGCACTTCGAGTCCTCAGAACTTATACGTATCTGAACTAACTGTCCACCTCGGATTTTGACGGGCGTCCAAACGCCCCCAAACAACCTCAATTGCCCTCCATTTGACAGTGGCAACAGGGTCGCTCACCATAGCAGGCGACAAATCAACGAAAGGATGAACATGGCAGCTGCACAGCCGCTTAAGATTCGCATGGTTGCCGGGCTTGGCAACCCGGGCGAGGAATATGCCGAGACCCGCCACAACGCCGGCTTTAAGGCGATCGACGAGCTGGCCCGTCAGGCCGGTGTCACGTATTGGAAAAACCAGGCCGGCGCCGAGGTCGCGCTCATCAACATCAACGATGCCGAGGAAGAGGACGGCAAGCGCCAGATCGTGCTGGTCAAGCCGCAGTCGTACATGAACACCTCGGGCGGCCCCATCTCCAAGCTCTGCCGCGAGTACAAGATCAAGGCCGAGGAGCTGCTCGTCATCCACGACGAGCTCGACATCCCCGCCGGCGATGTGCGCGTCAAGGTGGGCGGAGGCCATGCCGGCCACAACGGCCTGCGCTCCATCATCGACAAGATGGGCAGCCGCGACTTTAGCCGCATCCGCACCGGCATCGGCAACCCTCCCGGCAAGATGGCCGTCGCCGACTATGTGCTCAAGCAGCTGCGCGCCCGCGAGGCCGAGGACTTCCAGGACACCTGCGCCCGTGCCGCCGACGCTGCGGGCCTCGCCATCGTGCACGGCGCGATCTATGCCCGCGACCATGTCAACGGCTCCGCCTCCGCCAACGGCAAGCACTAAAACCTGTCCCTTTTTGGCAGGTCACTTTTCCCACCTGCCGAAGATACACGCAAGCGACATGCCCATGAGGGTATAATTTGCACCGTATGTCTGCACAACGCCTGTGCGCGTACGGTTCTAATCGGGCTGCCGTCCATTTCCGTGGAGGCACGGTTCGGTCGCCCTAACAAGAGAGGGGTTCTATGTATAAGATCCTGGAGAAGACGCAGTTCTCGGAGAAGGTGTTCAAGTTCCGCATCGAGGCGCCCGCAATCGCCAAGCATGCGCATGCTGGACAGTTCCTCATGGTTCGCGCCAACGAGACGGGCGAGCGCGTCCCGTTCACCCTGGCCGGCTGGAACGGTGACGAGGGCTGGGTCGAGTTCATCTTCATGGTGATCGGCAAGACCACCGAGATGCTTTCCACCTACGAGGCCGGCGAGTCGCTGCGCGACGTCGTGGGCCCGCTGGGCGTTCCCACCGAGATGGCCGAGGGCCCCTGTGCCGTCATTGGCGGCGGCGTCGGCCTAGCAATTGCCTTCCCGGTCGCCAAGCACCTGGTCGAGACCGGTCACGAGGTGCACGCCATCATGGGCGCCCGCACCAAGGACCTCCTGCTCATGGAGGACCAGTTCCGCGAGCTCCTCGACGAGGACCACATCCACATCACCACCGACGACGGCTCCTACGGCGAGCAGGGCGTTGTCACCGCTCCGCTGGAGCGCCTGCTGCAGGACAAGGCCGTGAGCCAGGTCTTCTGCGTCGGCCCCGTTCCGATGATGAAGTTCTCGACCCTCACCGCCCAGAAGTACGACACCCCCATCACCGCGTCGCTCAACCCCATCATGGTTGACGGCACCGGTATGTGCGGCTGCTGCCGCGTCGAGGTGGGCGGCGTGACCAAGTTCGCTTGCGTCGACGGCCCCGACTTCGATGCCACCCTGGTCGACTGGGATGACCTTCGTGCCCGCCAGGCCGCTTACCGTTCCGAAGAGGGCGAGTCCCTCAAGGCCTATGAGGAAAAGAGCTGCGCATGCCACTAGTTAACGGTCGTTTCGTTGCCGATATGAAGTCGCCCCGCACCCCCGATAACGAGGAGCCGGCTGCCGAGCGCGCCTGCGACTTCCGCCCCGTCGACAAGGGCTTCACCGAGGAGATGGCGCTGGCCGAGGCCGAGCGCTGCCTCAACTGCAAGAAGCCGTTCTGCGTTGAGGGCTGCCCCGTCAACATCAACATCCCCCGCTTTATCGAGCAGATCCGCGAGAAGGACTTCGGCGGCGCCCTCGATACCATCCGCGAGGACTCCATGCTTCCCGCCATCTGCGGCCGCGTCTGCCCGCAGGAGAACCAGTGCGAGGGCAAGTGCATCCGTGGTAAGAAGTCCGAGCCCGTGGCCATCGGTCAGCTCGAGCGCTTCCTGGGTGACCGCCCCGAGCTCGCCTCCACGCCCAAGATGGCCCCCAAGAACGGCAAGAAGGTCGCCGTCGTCGGCTCCGGCCCGTCCGGCATCACCTGCGCCGGCGAGCTCGCCCGCAACGGCTTTGACGTCACCGTCTTCGAGGCTTTCTTCACCGGCGGCGGCGTGCTGGTCTACGGCATCCCCGAGTTCCGTCTGCCCAAGGCAGTCGTCAAGCGCGAAATTGACGGCCTGGAGGACATGGGCGTTAAGTTTGAGTACAACTCCGTCGTGGGCAACATGGCCACGGCCGAGGAGCTGTTCGAGCAGGGCTTCGACGCCATCTACGTGGCGACCGGCGCAGGCCTGCCCAAGTTCCTCAACGTCCCCGGCGAGAACCTGCCCAACGTCTTCTTCGCTAACGAGTACCTCACCCGCGTGAACCTGATGAAGGCCAACAAGTTCCCCGAGTACGACACCCCCACCAAGCACGGCAAGAACGTCGTCGTCTTTGGTGGCGGCAACGTGGCTATGGACGCCGTCCGTACCGCCAAGCGCCTGGGCGCCGAGCACGCCATCATCGCCTACCGCCGTACCGAGGATGAGATGCCCTGCCGTCGCGCCGAGCTGCACCATGCTAAGGCCGAGGGCGTCGAGGTTCTGCCGCTCGTTTCCCCGCTCGAGTTTGTCGCTGGCGAGGACGGCTCCGTGTGCGCCGTCAAGGTCCAGAAGATGGAGCTCGGCGAGCCCGACGAGTCCGGCCGCCGTCGTCCGGTTGCCATCGAGGGTGCCATCGAGGAGATCCCCTGCGACGTCGCGATCTCGGCTATCGGCACCAACGCCAACCCCTTCGCTGCCAAGATCGGCGGCAAGATGGAGCTCAACAAGTGGGGCTACATCGTCGCTGACGAGGAGACCGGCCAGACCACCGATCCCCGCATTTGGGCCGGCGGCGACATCGTCACCGGTGCCGCTACGGTCATTCTGGCGATGGGCGCCGGCAAGAAGGCCGCCGCTTCCATCACCAAGAGCCTGCTGGGCGAGTAATCACCTACAGCGCTAGCCATGAAACGGCAAAGTCCCCGTCGAGCACACGCCCGGCGGGGACTTTTTCTATGCCGGCCGTCCAAACCACCACAAAGGGGACAGGCACCTTTGTGGTGGTTTTGAACTCGCCTGGTCGTTTCGTCTCAATCTGTAACACCTTGAGTCCAAACATCTGGCTTGGTGTTACAGATTGAGATTTTGTAAAAGCCGGGAATGGGCGCCGCCACCAAAACCTAGCGCTTGCGTCGCTTGGTCACGGCGACGCCGGCGGCGGCAACGGTTGCGCCGGCGATGCCCAGGGCGGCGACCGTCATCGCGGCGGAGTCACCCGTGCTGGCAAGCTCCGTGGCGCCGGATTTCTTGCCGTTTTCGCCCTTACCCTTGGACTTGTCCGTCGTCACTGTGGTCGTCGTCGAAGTCGAACCACCCGCAGGAGCCCCGGTACCGCCAGAGCCATCCGCACCGCCACCCTGCTCGCCACCGCCAGGCGTCGGCTTGGGTTCCGGTTTGGGCTCGGGCTCCGGCCCGGGCTCCGGCTTGGGCTCAGGCACCGCCTCATCGGTCACCGTAATCGTAATGTTCAAGCGCTCCGAATACTCGCTGTACGACATGCCGGGGCGTTGTGCCGCAATGCGCACATACATGTTGCTATCGAGCGCAATAGGCTCGGTGTACTTTACGCGGCCTTCGTCACGGCAGGGGCAGGTGTCGTTGGTGGTGTACCAAATGGTCGCGCCATCCTCCGCCGAAAGCTCCAGCTTCGTGCCCTTGGGCACCGTAATGTAATTCTCCTTGGGCGACCACGAGCCAAACGTCGTCGCACCAATCGTCACCGCCGGTCGCGCCGGTCGCACGGCCTCGGCAGACACGCGCACGTCAACCTGCTTGGACAGCGCCGTGCCATCCACCGCCGCCGTCAACGTCGTCAAACCGGGCAGAGCACCATGCAGCACAAACGTCGCCGCGCCGTCCTTGCCCGTCACGGCCTGAGTGGCATCGACAGAGCAGATAGCCGAGGACTCCAGCCCAACACTAACCTTGGCGCCCGCAAACGGCTTGCCCGCCTTATCGGTCACATGTGCCACTAGCTCAAAGTCGCCGCCCTCAAGCATGGTCACAGCTTGTTCCACGTTGAGCTTGAGCTTGTCGGCACGAACGCCCACGGCAAGCTCCCCGCTTATCCAGCGCGACATGGCCGTGCCCGCATAGTTCCGAGCGCCATCAAGCTCAAACGCCACCGTCGAGCCCGCCTCACGCGCATCGGCATAGCGAATACGCAGCACGCGCGACAGCGGCTTGCCATCGGGGTCATCCTGCTTATCGAGCTAGCTGTACGTCACATCGCCCAAGCCCTGCGCGCACAATGCGGCCAGAGTATCGTCACTCGCGTCCATATACTGCGCAAACTCAACCTCGATGCAATCGGTATAGGCATGGGCCGAAGCCACCTCGGGCGCCGCCGTCGACACCAAGCCAATGTTCACCTCAGTCTGAATCGGCGGCACGCGCAGCCAGGCGGAGCACGCCTCCTCATACCCGTCCTTGGTCACGCGCACCTGATACCAGCCGGTCGGCGTATTCCAGTTGTACGCACCGTCCGCACCCGTTGCAAGCGGATTGTCCTGCTCATACTCCTCGGCATCCCAACGCGTGGCATTGGTGCCGGCCGCATCGTCGGCGCTCCACAGCTCAACCGTCGCGCCTTCAACCGTATTGGACAGCAGGCCCTCGTACACCACGCCCGCAGGGTCGGGTGCAGCCTTGGCAGCCACATGGCGGTAACGTGCCTCAAAGATCGACTGCATCTTCTCGTCCGAAATCAAGCCGTCCTTGTTGGCGTTATAGACCTCGGCATCGGTCAGCTCGCCCCAGTTGACCGTAATACGATTCTGGCACGCGCGCTCCACCTGCTCACAGGCGACATCGTAGGCGCACTCAGCATTGGTCAGCTTAATCGCGCGCTCCGAACCCACGCTGGTCGAAGCCGCATCATAGGCAGCGCCCACCACGGTACCCGCCGAACCGGCCGTCAACACGCCGGCGATTGTCATAATGGAGCCCACTGCCACATCGGTGCTGTCGTGGCAGAGCTGGCGATACAGCGGATCCTCAAACGCACGCGCCTTCTCCATGGCGTCACGCAGCGCGTAAATGCACTTCCAGTCGTCCTCGGTCTTCTCGGGCTTGGCAAGCAAGCGCGTATGCTGAAGCTCATAGCCCTCGCGCTCGCCCTTCACCTTCTGCATACGGACGTTCACGTTCTCCCAGTTCTTGCTGGCATCGTTCACGCCGTAAATGCCGGTAAAGATGCCGATGCCCTGGGTCGCCGCGGGAAACGCCTGGCCGGCCGCCTTCCACGCATCGGTCTTAAAGACCTGTCCGAACATCTCGCACTCGATCTTATAGCTCTTGAGCGAACGGATCGTGCGGATGAGCTTCATATGGGCGCTCACGTCGCCGTTGAGCTTCCAGGCCATGAGCCATCCGCGCACCTTGGAGTTGTTGAGGCTATGGACCACATTCCAGTTGTCGTACAGGTTGTCCAGAATGTCGCACTGCATGGCAATCGAGTTAAACAGAAGCGCCTGGTTCTTGTTGTTATTGGAGTTCTCGATAAATTCCGACTCTATATAGGCCGTCTGCTCGCCATCGGGCGCGGCGACCTTAAAGCCCTTGACGGTATCGTCATCAGCCGCCTTGTAGCTCAGCGAGCTGCCGAGCGCCTGGCCCAAATCGTTAAACCCGCTCGTCGACTGCCCGTTGTACTCGCTGGCCTTAATACCCGCGCATTTGTTGAGCGCTGCGGCGGTTGCATCATTCCAGCTGCCGTATTGGTCGAGCTGGCCGATACCCATCGACTGGCCCACCAGATCCTCGGCCTGCTGGGCAATAAACTCCGCTCGCGACGCATGGTCGATGAGCTCCTTGATGGCAGCCGCATCCGCAGCGTTCGCGCCCTGGGCCGCCGCGAGTTCCTGATACCAATCCTCGCTGGTGCCGTAAGCATCCTCAAAGATCATCTTGTCCACGTTGACGCCATAGCTGTCGCCCTGCTTGGTCAGCAGCGCCGCCGACCCGCCGACCGCGGCCTTGAGCTCAGCCGCAAACTGCGCGGCCTCGTCGTTGCCAGCATCATTGCCCTCGACGTCGCTGGCGGCAGGGGCGCGACGAGCCTTACGGGCAGCTCCACCTTGGGCTTCGTCCTCTTTACCGTCCTCGTCCTCCTCGGCAAACGCATCGGCGACCATCTGGTCAATCGCGTCGTTAAAGGCCTCATCGACATCATTAAACGAGTTATCCATCATATACTCGTGCCACTGCTGTACGGCATTCGAGAACTCCTGCTGGCGCTCCTCGGCCGCGGCGGAATGCTTTTTGGCCGAAGCGTTGGCGTCAAAACTCAGCATGGTCATAAGCTGAGCATTGGAGATGCGGTAGGTCTGCGGCATAAAGATCTGCTCAAAGTTGCCGCAGTTCACATAGGTCGAGTCATTCGCCTTGTTAAACTCGTCGAGCAGCTTGAGATATCCCTCGTCCACATACTCCGCCACATAGCGCACACGGGTGCCCTCGCGCGACTTTTGAGTCAGAGGAATCGTCACCGTCTTGCCATCCACGCAGTCCACGTACAGGTCGAGCGTGTCGGCGGCCTCTTCGTTTCCCACCTCGAGCGTGATGTCAAAGGTCCAGTAGGCGTTCTTCTTTTGTGGCAGATGATGGAAGGTCCACAGGCTCTTGCCGGTGTCCTTGCCGTCCTTGACCAAGTTTTGCGTACCGCCACGATACGTCACATCAAAGTTCCAGACCGAAGCGCCCGGAACATAGCGCACATAATTGCGAGCCGTCACCTCTGCGGCAGCGGCGGCGACATCGGTCGAGCCCACGCGCGCTTCGAGCGTCACACGCTCGGCGGCAAGCGTATCCTGCGGCAGTTCGTATTCAATCTTGGCACGGCCGAGTTTATTGGTCTTGCCGGTGTACTTTGCAGCCGACGAGCCCGTCCCCACGGTGAGCTGCACGCTCTTGCCCGGCGCTGCATAAACGTAGGCCACATTGCCCAGCAGGCTGTGAACGTCGGTGTTGTCGACCTCGATGCGCGATCCGCTAACCTCGAGTGTGGTGCTTCCCAGCGGCAATGTCACCTCGCCCAGCGTAATAAGCGGCGAGACGGCATAGATGCCCGCGGCCTTAGGCTTAAAGCGCACAAACACATCGGCGCCCGCACTCTTCTTCATATCGAGAACGAGGTTGTCGCCCTCCCAAGTTGTGGCAGCCCACATGGCATCGGAGCTGGCGCCGGCTTCGCGAGCGCCTGCGGACACATCCTCGACGGCATCCTTGGCCAGCGGAATCTCTATCTTGGCAGCCTGGCTGTCCTTGAGCTCGTAATGAATGCGCAGCTCGGTCTCCGCGCCAACAACCGCGGACGAATCAGCGATAACCGAGCCCGCCGTCAGCCCGCGCTCGGCACGATACGTCTCCACGTCAAACGTGGGGACGTCGAGCGTCACGTCGAGCTGTTTGCCGTCCTCAATCTTCACCTGTTTTTGCGCGATATGCTTACCCACGGTCAGCCCTAGGCGGCTAAACGTGGAATAGCTCGTCGCTTGGATGTCGTAGCTCGTCTTGTTAAAGGCGACGATGGTGTACGAACCGGCCTTAAGGCGCGGCGTCTCGGCCTTCATGATAGGCGTGGTGCCGTCGTCTTCGTAACCTATCAGATAGGTGATGCCGTCGGCAACCAGTTTGCCGTCGGACGTACGGAACACCAGCACGCGGTTGGCACCCTGGTAGTCGCCCTTGGTCGTGACCGTCGCCGTGCCCCAAGGCTTCAAGTCGATATCGACCTTGCCGGCCGAAGGCCTCACCGTCGCCGTCGCCCCACCCAGCTTGAGGCTGTCTTTGGGCACGAGCGTTATCTCCAGATCCTGGTCTGCATCGGCAATGGCCTGCGACACCACGAGCGCTGTACCCTGGATACGGTAGTCGTTTTCTTTGTCACCCTTGGCAGGCTTAAGCGTCTTGCCGCCGCTCTTCACCGTCAGATCGATGTTATCGAGACTATCGAGCTCAATGCGTTCGGTCTTATCCTGGCCTGCGACCGGTTCGAGATAGGCCACGTTGAGCTCAATCGCGCGCGAGGCCGGAATCTTGGTAAAGTCCTCCGACTTAATCTCTCCGATATTCCATGTACCCGTCATCTGGTCGCCCGGGCGCGTCAGCACCATGTCATAGTAACCGCTGAGCAAAATGCGCAGGGTGGCTGCTGTCTTGGAGAGAGCGTCCTCTGTAAAGCTGCCGTCATCGCCAACCGCCAGCGGCGTGGACTGCCCCGCCTGCACGAGTGTAGCCGTCGCGCTCTGGGGAAGTTTGCCCGTCACCTGGGCCGCCTCGCCCATCCACTCAAACGTGTAGGCAGGCTTCGAGGAATCGACGGAGTCCTTGCGATCGGCCACGGCATCGGCAAGCTTTTTGACCATCGAGGGGTTGCCAGCCGAATCGGTCGCATAGGCATAGATGGTCTGGCCTTCACCAAAGGGAATCGCATACGTTACGCCATCGATTGTCACGCGCTCATTATAGTCGCCCGGATAGCCCGCCTCACCAAACTGAAGATCGGGGTTCATCACGCGCAGGGCAACGGCATTATGGTTCGTCTCGTTTCCGTATCTCGTGTTCTCAAAAGCTCCCCACTCTATCATTTCCACGCTTTTGGGTAGCACAATCTCTTTGCCGGCAATCGCAGGATCAAGAGAGGCGAACGCGAGCGCCCCGATAGATTTGACACCATCGCCAATCGTCACCGACGACACAAAGGAGCACCCACAAAATGCATAGTGCCCGATCCGCTCCACCGTGCCCGGCACATTGATCTGCGTAAAGGTGAGTACCGTTGTATCCGAGACATAGAACTGCGGCACGCCGCAATAGGCGAATGCAAGATAGTCGATAGTTTTGACCGAAGGCGGCAGCGTTGCCACCACATTGTCGTCAAGTTGTTCACATTCCTTAAAGGCCTGCTCGGGAATCGTGGTAAAGGCCGCGTTGTTGGGCCAGGTTACCGTCTGGAGCGTCTTGCTTTTGTAGAATGCATAGCTCTTGAGCTCCTCGACCGAATCGGGCAGTGCGATCTCTTTGATGCTGCTGCCGCCCAAGCCTCCAACCGAGCGGACATGCGAATTAGGGGCGAAGGTGATCGATGTGAGCGCAGCGCTTCCCATACCCGTAAGGCTTACGACATTTTTGTCGTCGATGGTCGAGGGCACCTCCAACGTGGTAATGCCCGCGTCGCCATACTCGATAGAAATTTCGTTGGTGAGGCTATCGATCGAGAAGTAGTACTGCGCGGGGGTCTGCTCGCCGGCCACGTAGCCATCGTCGTCTGCGCCCTTTACGCCCGTGGCGCCCTTCGAGGTTGCCCAGAGTTCAAGTTCCTCGTTCCAGGTCGCCTCGGTGCCGGAAGCCTCCTCTTGCTTTTGCCGCTCGGCGAGCTCCTTGCCCTCGACAAGATCGGTGGCAAGCGTACCCGCAGGTGTGCTCTCGGTCTGTCCGGCGCCCGTCAGGCCTGCCGCCGATGCAATCTCGGAGGCCGGGGGCGTAGGGGTGTCACCGGCCTCGAGCACTGTGGGGTCGGCAGCGCCGGCATCGGGCGCGGGGTCGGCGGCGTTGGCGGCGTCGGCATCGGGCGCGGCGTCGGCGGAGTCGACGGCGTCTACTTGCTCGACATCCGTCTGCACAAAGGTGCTATCGGTGGTGAACATCTCAGCAAACGCGCCCACAGGCAACGAGCCCGTCACCATGGTGAGGGTCACCGCGGCAATGGTCAGGCGGCGGCAAAGCGCTCGAACAGTAGTCCACCTCATGGTCGTTCCTTTCCTGCAAACCAAAAGTCATCCAGCGTAATCGTTGTCCAAAAACAAAGCGAACGGTAGGTTCATATATACGAACCTACCGTTCTACCTGTGCAAACCGCCACAAAGGGGACAGGCACCTTTGTGGTGGTTGGGGTTATTCATCCGTCGTGGCGGAGCGCAACCTAACGCTTGCGACGCTTGGTCGCAGCAACACCGGCGGCGGCAACGGTTGCGCCGGCGATGCCCAGGGCGGTGACCGTCATCGCGGTGGTGTCGCCCGTGGCGGCCAAGACGGCGGCGGACTTTTTGGCCGGCGTGGCTTTCTCAACCGTCTTGCTCACCGTGGTGGTCGTAGCCGGCTTGGCCGAGGGTTTAGCTTCAGGTTTGGCCTCGGGCTTGGTCTCAGGCTGCGGTGTCGGATTGGGATCCGGCGTGGGCTGCGGATCGGGAGCCGGCGTAGTCTCAGGCGTAAACGTCAGATTGGTGTTCAGCCACAGGGTGAAAATCCAACCGCTCTCGGGATCAACCTCACTTGCCTCGCTCACCTGATAGCCACACTCAACCCCATTGATCTTCAGCTTGGTATTGGGCGTAAAGTAGAAACCACGCGCCGGCTTAAAGTACAGGCCGTAACGATAGGTCACACCGGGCTTAAACGCGTCGATATGGTTGGTGATGTGCTGGTCCCAGAACTCAACGGAATTAACTTCGCTGCCGTCGCTGCCCGTCCAGAACTCGCACTGGAGAATAGAGTCGGAACCCGTCGGAACATTCGCCGTAAAGACCGGCTTATCGCCCGCCTTAAAGGTGGTCGTGGCGCCGTTGATCTCGATAACGTCGATGGTACGCCATTCGTCAATCGGCTGCTCGCACAGCATATTGTCAGCGATTGGCGCGAAGACGCCGTTGACGGTCTTGATGTGGTGCGCCCAATGACCGTTGACGTTCATTTCGCAGTCATCGGCCACGGTATTGTCGCCCTTGAGTCTCAGCTCAACGGAGTATACGTAAAACTTGCCCTCTTCGAAGTGGTCAATCTTCTTCATGCCCGGCGTGTACTTGGCGGGGTCGGAATACCAGAAGGCAACGGGCGTGAGCTCCGCGGGGTCGCTGCCATCCATCTCCTCCCAGCACTCGTAGGCGATCTCGTACTTGTCGGCGTCAGCAGCGGGAATCGTCGCGGTCGCGCGGGGCGCCTCGCCGGGCGCGTAGTTGGTCTTCACGTCGTTGACGTCCAGGTTATGGAGGGCTTCGTTTTCTGACGCAACGAGCGTAATTTCGCTATTGATGGCGTAGCGGAGGTAATAATCGTACCTGGTTTCGTTGAGGATAGTCGAGCTGCCTTCATAGTCAGTTCCGGTATACTCCAGTGCCGAGCCAATATAGAGAGCCTCATTGCGCGTGAGTCGATACGAGCCGCCTGCCGCGCCACCCGTAAAGGTCAGCGTCAGCCTCATGTGATCGCCAACAGGCTCAAAGCGGGCCGTCACATCGGACATAGATGTGTCCTGGACTTCAGCCAGGGTGCCCGATGCAGCAGCGGCCCGGTAGTACTTGGTTTCGACAAGTTCGCAGAGCGGCTCATCCGGCATGCCGCCCTCAACATCGGGAAAATCATAGGTATACGACTGGCCCTTTTCGAGTGTGACATTGCTCGGAAGCGCGCAGTCCGTGTAGCGGGAAACCACGGTCGTATTGACCCTAACGCCGCTGCCGCCAACAACATCGGTCACACCGCAGGGCATGATGGCGTCATTCGCCGGCGTGGCGGCGTTGTCGCTGGGAGTATTTTGTTCAGCGGATGCCGCATCGTTGGATTCATCGGTGGCGCCAGTCGGGGCCGTCTGCTGAGGCTCAGCGGTGGCTTGCGCCGCCGGAGCAGCATCGGTTGCAGGCGCGGTCGAAGCAGCTGGTGCGGTCGTTGCAGCCGTATCCTCCGCAACCGTCGGCGTTACCGGAGCCGCGGCAACCTCATCCGTCCCAGCGGCGGGATCGGCGCATTCCGTCGCCAGCGCCACGCTCGGCAGCAGCAACTGACCGACCATAAGCGCACACGCGCCGGCGCAAGCTATTTTGGCACCTACACAACGCCAAGTACCGTGAACCAGCGAGCAGGTACGCTCGCGTTGGGTTTGCTTATCAAAGTGACTTCCGCACATAACGCCCTCCTTGGTCGTAGGGACACCACCACAAAGGTGCCTGTCCCCTTTGTGGTGGTCCTGTATCACCAAGATGTGCCAAATGACTCCGTATGCCTAGGTTCGTAGATGCGAACCTAGGCCTCTACCTGCGGTTTAATTCAATATGATTTCACCATCGCCACACTCGTCCCAGGAACGCTACAATCGAGGACACGATTATTCGTCCATCCAAAGAACCGTTCTTGAACCTGAGTAAGCCTAAAATCAACGCGCTTCTGGCACTTGCGCTCTTTACCTTTGTCTTTCTTGCCGCCGAGTTTCGATTCGACATTAATGTCGGGCTGCTCGCCGGTGCCGAGCGTGTTGTGATTGCGCAGGGCTTCATCCTCGGCGCCAGCGTGATCGGCTTTATCGGATATGCGCCGCTGCTCGGGCTCGCACAGCGCAAAAGCCGGCCTCAGGCAGTTGTCAGCGCCGCCGTCCCCATCGCCATCTTGGGGTTGACTCAGGTTCAGTCCCCCACGAGCCCGCTTGCGCTCGAGATTCTGGGATGCCTCGCATTCCTCGGACTCGGCCTACTGGGCGGCGCGGCACACCATGCCTTCGCAACGACATTCCAAGACGATCCCAAGCTCGCCACCGGTGCGGGAGCAGCCTATGCCGCGGGCATCCTGATGCAGTTCGCCATCAACCTGCTCAATTGCGGCGGCATCGCAGAGCTCATCGTCCTTGGCACAGCGACGATCGCTATCTCCGCCCTCAGCGTCGTTCCCCAAAAGGCTGCTGAGAGCTCCAGCCCCGCCATCAATCCCTTTGTTGAGCCATCGCACGCCCTTGCCAAGCAGGCGTGTTGGAGCATCGCGCTCGTCATGATTCTGGCCTGTCTGTTCTCTACTCTCGATAACGTGGTCACGTTCTCCAACGCCCACGGCACCATCGCCGTGCAGACCTGGCCGCGCCTCTTTTTGGCAGCGAGCGGTCTTGCCGCCGGTCTTATCTTTGATCTTGCCGAGCGTCGCTACATGGGACTCGTCATGTTCGGCGTCACGGCACTCTCCACCATTTCGGTCTTAGCCGTCGAAGCAGGAACCGATCCCAACCTGGGCCTCATTGTCTTTTACCTGAGCTCGGGCTTTTTTGTCACGTTCTTTACCGCCACGTTTACTCAGCTGGCACCGCGCATGCACGTGCCCGCCTTCTGGGCCGGCATGGGCCGTGCAGCCAATAACGTGTGCGCGTTCACCACGTCGGGCGTCTCGCTTGCGCTTGTGACCTCTGGCAACGTCGCCCTCATCATGATTGGCGCGGTCGTGCTTCTCGTCGCCGCCTGCGTGGCATTCGTTGCCGCGGGCCTATTCCGCCTGCCCCAAACCGAACAGGAGCGCGAACATCAACAGCTTGCCGAGGAGGCGCTGGCAGCACCGAGTATCGAGGAGCAGCGTCAGGTCTTCATCACCGATCACGCTCTCACCCCACGCGAAGTTGACGTGCTGGTGACTGTGACCCAAGATGAGCGCCCGCTCAAACAGGTCGCCGAGGAGCTTGGTATCTCGATGCGCATGGTACAGCGCCACCTGAGCTCCATTTATCAAAAGACCGACACGCAGACGCGCGCCGGTCTCACCAAGGCCTTTCCCTCGGCCTAAAACAAAAACCACCACAAAAGTGCCTGTCCCCTTTGTGGTGGTTTTGGTCGGCTAGCCTTCGAGCTGAGCCACTTTGTAGCGGTAGGCCGCCGCGATGACGTCTTTGCAGCCCTCGCGACCCAGCTTGGCGCGATTGACGACGATGTCTTTACCGCTCGTCATCTTCCACTTTCCGGCGCTATAGCGCTTATAGAACGCCTCGCGCGCCTTCTGCTGCTGCTTGACCAGCTTGGCGCCCTTCTTTTTATTAAGGCCACGCTTCTTGCGCACGATCTCGACGCGGTCCTCAAAGGGTGCGGTCACCAACACGGCAATGTGGTTGGGATTGTTACGCAGCAGGTAATCGGACAGACGGCCTTCGATAATGCAGCTCTCGGTCTCGCCCAGATCCAAAATCACCTGGCTCATCTTTTGGAACAACTTATCCGAGTACGAACGCGCATCGTAGCGGTCGGGCAGAAACGCCATGTTCTCCACGGCCAGACGCTCATCATAGGCGGCCATCTTGTCGAGCGACTCGCCCGCACGCAGCGACGCGCGCACCAGCAGCTCGTTATCGTACAGCGGAATCCCCAACTCATCGGCAAGTATGCGTCCGATCTCGTGGCCCTCGGCACCAAAGTCGCGCGCGATGGTAATGACCACAGGATTCTTCTTATTCTCCAGATCGCTCATCGCGATTCCTTTCTAACAAATGAGAAAAAGGCAGTCTCTGTTTCCCATTTTGTCACTTACGCCGGTCCTGGTTTCCCAAGTGCGGCAGATTGCCCCGAAAGAGGAGCGCCGCGTACTAAATGTACGCAAGCGACGGTTGAGGGGCAAGGTGCCGTGCTTGGGGAAGCAGGACTATGCGGCCACGATGCGGCGTTGATATGCTCTCACCAGCAGCGAAATACCAAAGTTGAGCACAAAGTACATCGCAAACACCAGGCCGTAGAGCATAAGCACCTGCGACAGGTCGATCGCATGGGCCATCACGACGTTTGCCGTGTACATGAGCTCGGCCACGTTAATGCCCGAAAGATACGAGCTGTCCTTGATGACGGTCGTGCACTGGCTGAACAGCGCCGGAATGATCGTCTTAAACGTCTGCGGCAGAATGATGTAGCGCATGGTGGCAAAAAAGCCAAAGCCCTGGCTCTGCGCTGCCTCAAACTGGCCGCGCGGAATCGAGTTGAGGCCGCCGCGCACAATCTCGGCCATAACAGCGCTGGTAAACAGCGTAAAGGCTATGGTCGAGATCACAATGTCCAAACCCTGCACCGTAAAGTAGATAAACAGAATCCACAGCAGGTTTGGCGTGCAACGGAACAGCTCAATGTAGGCGCTCACCAAAATACGGAACGGGCGGGGCGCATAGCTCTTAACGAGCGCCAGCACCGTGCCAAAGATGAGCGAGAAAAAGATCGACAGCGTCGAGATCTCGATGGTCTTAACAAAGCCGCCCCAGATGTAGAGCAGGTTGGTCGCGTTGAAGATTTCCATGCGCTAGGCCTCCTCTACGTTGTCGAGCCCCAGCTCGGCCAGGCTCACACCGCGCGGACGCTCCTTGGAGCGGCGCTCGAGCCACTGCACCAGCATGGCGAGCGGAAAGCAGATGATGAAATACATAAGGCAGCAGACGATGTATCCCTGCAGGTAACCGTACAGACTCACAAAGTTGTCGGAGCGATACATAAGGTCGCCGCCCGCCACAAGCGCCAGCACCGACGTGTTCTTGACCAAGTTGAGCGCCTGATTACACAGCGGCGGCAGGATGATCTTGAACGTCTGGGGCAGCACGATGTACCAGTAAGCCTGCGCGCGGGTAAAGCCCTGGCTCTGGGCCGCCTCCATCTGACCGCGCGGAACGGCCTCGATGCCGGTGCGGATGACCTCCGAGATGTAGGCCGCGTGGTACAGGCCCACGCCCAAAAAGCCCAGCACAAACGGCGCGATGCGCACCGGCTGGTCGGCGCCGGTTATGGCCTGCAAAAACTGCGGGCCGGCCATGTACATAAAGAGTACCTGCACGGGCAGCGGAGTGTTCTGGTAAAACTCCACGTACACGCGGCTGATGGCACGCAGCACGCGCGAACGGGTGGTCGAGAACACGCCCAGCAGCGTGCCCAGCGCCAGCGACAACAGCAGACCGGCAATAACCACCTGCAGCGTCACGCCAAAGCCCTCCCAGAAGGGCCCCATGTTTTGAAATGTCGTCGACCAACGGTCGGCGTCAAACAATCCTTCGAGCATTTGATTCCTTCCTTGGACGATGCTCCTACACAAGACCCCAGGTCTTGACCTCTTGATTGAGCCAGCCGTCGGCCAGGCGATCGCAGATCACCTGATCGACCACGGCCGAAAGGTCGCAGCCCTTCTTGGTCGCCACGCCGTAGCCCTGCTCGCCAAACTTGACCTCGGGCTGCAGCAGCTCGACGGTCTCATTCATATAGCCGGCCAGCGTGGAGCGGTCCATGGCAAAGACGTCGATATTGCCGGCGTCGAGCGAACTCTTGATGATGGGATAGCCGCTAAAGGCCCTAAATTCGGGCTCGCAGCTAAAACCGTTATCCTTGATCATCTGCTCGATCAGGCCCTGTGTGGTGGCACCCTGGCTCACGCCGATGACCTTGCCGTCCAGGTCCTCAATCGAAGTAAAGCCCGAACGCTTCTTGACCATAAGTCCCACGTAGTCGGTGCGATACGGCGTCGAGAAATCCCAGCTCTTCTTGCGTTCGTCGGTGATGGTGTAGGTCGCCGCGACCACGTCGAGTTGGCCGTTATCGATCAGCGGGCCGCGCGTCTTGGGCGTTACATCGGTAAACTCGACCAGCTCCTGGGCGCGGGCCTCCTTGTAGCTCACGCCAAAGACGGCGGCGGCAATCTGGTAGCACAAATCGACTTCCATGCCCTCAAAGCGACCCTTGGCGGTGTCGTAATAGCCGTAGCCGGGAACGTCCTTCTTAACGCCGGCATTCAGATGACCGCGCGACTTGATGGCCGCAAGCTTGGAGCCCTTGTCGGAGGCCTCGCCGCTGGTGGAGTTGCCGCAACCGGTGAGCGCGGTCCCCGTCAGCGCGAGCATGCCAGCGCCCGCCAGCTGCAAAAAGTGACGGCGCGACACGGCCGCCCTCGTCGTATCCGTCATGTACATCACCGCGCCTAATGCAGAATCTTGGACAGGAACTCGCGGCAGCGCGGGTTCTCGGGGTTATCGAAGAAGTGCTCGGGCGTGCCCTCCTCCAGGATGCGGCCGTCCTCCATAAAGATGACGCGGTCGGCCACCTGGCGCGCAAAGCCCATCTCATGCGTCACGCAGATCATGGTGATGTCCTCCTGCGCGAGCTCGATCATAACGTCGAGCACCTCCTGCACCATCTCGGGGTCGAGCGCCGAGGTCGGCTCGTCAAACAGGATGATGGGCTGCTTGGTGCACAGGGCACGGGCGATGGCGATGCGCTGCTGCTGACCGCCCGAGAGGTTCTGCGGATACTCGCCGGCCTTATGCGCCATGCCGACGCGCTTGAGTGCGGCGATGGCGATCTCGGTCGCTTCCTCCTTGCTCTTCTTTTGCAGCTTGATGGGCGCGAGCGTCAGGTTGCCGAGCACCGTCATGTTGGGATACAGGTTGAACTGCTGAAACACCATGGAGCTGTACTTGCGAGCCATCTCCAGGTGATTCTTTTTGGTGAGCGGCGTACCGTCAATGACGACCTCGCCCGACGTGGGCTCCTCCAGATAGTCGACGCAACGGATGAGCGTCGACTTACCCGAACCGGAAGGCCCGATCATTACGAGCTTCTCGCCGCGCTTGACGGTGAGGTTGATATCTTTGAGCACATGCAGGTCGCCAAAGTACTTGTTGAGATGCTTGATCTCGATCATGTCTGCCATGAATGCCCCTTCCCTGCGTTTACACGAATTGCATCATTGTACGGAAAGAATCGCGTTTCCGCAGCCCACACTGCACCCCCGTAAAGAACCCGCAATCTTCCACCCACTCGTTGGCACCCATTGGGGACAGACTTAAATGAGTACCTGCTCATTGGGCACTCATTTAAGTCTGTCCCCAATGGGTGCCCCACCAAAAAGGGGCGCGACCATGACGGCCACGCCCCTCAAGACCCGAAAATAATACAACCGCCCTTGTTGAGCATAAGTCAGCGAAAACCCGTACACGCGAGCAAGGTGACGTGAAATCAGAACCACCCTTAAAAAGGGTGGTTTGCTCTTAGGGTATAACCCACGGGCC